>Ga0209208_10010868_pt1 | contig 11725 bp, 7 predicted proteins | sample S1TSphfallax_3_FD_187694 | JGI IMG/M metagenome (GOLD analysis project Ga0209208, IMG submission 187694) | Host-associated microbial communities from peat moss isolated from Minnesota, USA - S1T2_Fd - Sphagnum fallax MG (SPAdes) (version 2) | ecosystem: Host-associated > Plants > Peat moss >...
ATAAAGGATCACCACCTCTTTGGTTGTACCAAGCATATTATTAAGCTTGAATTATGGTTTGTGTGTGTAAGGGAACACACTCTTTATGGTTTTTTTCACAAATTGTCAACAAAAAATGGTGTGAAGATCTTTCATGGTGTTGACTTTCAAACAATTGCAATTACGTCCAAGAATGCCTTGAAATGGTCCTCCTGGTACTTTTTGCCCACAAAGTAAAAATCACATATTTTATAAATGTTCTTCTTGTGCTCCCACATTTCCAAGTATTTTATTCATGTTTGGGGAATTCAGTGTTTGTTTCTTATGTTTTGCATCTTTGTGTTGGAAATTCAAGAAAATTCAGGAGGTTTTTTTAACAAAAGAAATTCAAGGTTTAAGGTTTTAGCTACAAGTTTAGGGTGACATTGAGGTCTTCATGATAAGCCTATTGTAGCCACCAATGTGCTTTGAGTACAAGTTGTTTTTTAGTGCTAAGGTTCCTACTTCCATAGATGCCATAGCTTCCTTCTCTCAATTTCTTTATCACCATCCTCCTCTCCTAATGCTATTGATGTTGATTATTTGATCTCAATCTTGATCTTCCATTTCCAAACCTAGAATTAAAACCATAGCTAAAACCACAAAAAAAAACATAAGAAAAGGGAATGGGAATTGAATCGAAATTTTTAGGAAATGCGGGCAGCAAAACTTCCTTGGGTTAAAGTAGTTATGGGGTGTGATGGGAAGCTTAACATGGTGTGTTGCAAGATTTGTAGTGAGATTGATGGAAGGGAAAAGCTCATGGTACCTAAGTTTGATAATTTGCAAAAACATGTAGGATGACAAAAATGCAAGGTTGCACACCTTGGATGTGTTATGGGCCAATATTTCATGTCCGTGGATAGTTAACATGCAAAGAACAAATTTATATGGGCTAGCAAAGGCCAAAATTCTATTATTGAGATGGTGTGTTGGAAGTGTTGTTGTAAACAACTTTCATTTAATTTGCAAACCTTTTTTTGACTTTTGAAATTAGGTCGACCCTTCACATATTTTGAAAGCATGAAACATTTTTTTACCTTCTTGAAGGTCAAGCATTCACCATGCAAGCATTGGTGTGACTTGATTGGCTAGTAACTAGCTAAAACCTTGCATGGCATTGTCATCCATTTGACAAGAGCTCTAGTGCAAAAGGCTAGGTACTTCATTATTAGTTGCAATGAGGTTATGATGATTGATTATCAGTCTTGGTGTAGCATACATGTGTATGTTGTTGATGGGTTTAAGAGGATGCTTTTGTTGCCAAATCTTGAGAAAGCGATTGGGGGAGGCACTGTTGATAACCTCGTTACCATAATTCTTAAATCCTTGATGGAATATGGGGCTTGATAGTGGATCATATTAATAGCAAGTTTATTTTTTTTGGTTCAAATGGGGTTGTGGTGTTCATGAGCTTACAAATTGGTGTTGGTACTTAGTTCAAGTCCAAATCTACCCCTTTTTAAAATTCTAATACATTGCATGGCACATCGGACTAACCTAGTTATGTAAACTCTTTTTGATCACCCCTTGGTTGCTAGGCTTGAAAGGTTGTTATAGACAACCTACATTTCTTTCTCTTCTTCACATAAACGACATTCAAAGTAGTGTGTTCTCATAAAGTTGCTTAAACCAAAGGGCTAAAACTACTTTGCAATGTCAAAACCAAGTGCATTTCCATGTTATCCTTTACCAAATGGGTTCTTGTAGATCAATACAAAACTTTGGTGGTGAAGATGAATGATGACCTAAATATTGTGGCAACAACAAAGACAAACCTTGTGTACCTCTCTAACATTGAGTTGGTGATGGGGTTGACTTACATAATGTTGATGTTGGAGGTAGTCCATGTGTAGATTAAATTTGCACAAGGTCAAGAAACTTATGTATGTGATTTTGTGACTACAACTAATATTGTGTTATGTTGAATTGTATAACATGTATTCAAACTTGGAAAAGAAATATCGAAATGACCTTTTCAATGCATTTTTAGACATTTATGCACATTCCAATGGTCACCTACTAACTAGTTGGTGGACCGATCCTTCAACCAACATCCAATATGTGATTTTTTATTTCATGGGCAAATAGGACCAATTATTCTCATTAGGGCATTTAGCCAAGCCACCCGAGATGATTGGACATCCATATTTGAAGTTGTTAAAATTCAATGTTCACATGCAATTATGTCCTTGATTGCTAAACTTAATCTAAGTTCCCAAACCAAGATTTAATGAATGCAACATGCATCATTGATCTTCAATATTGGTTGAATTCTTAAACCAAGGAAACTTTGGGTAAACGCACAATCAAATGTTTCACTATTATGATGAAACAATGTTTTTTTTCTTGGGTACCCTTTATTCAAATGCATATGGTGATTAATATATCCTTAGATGTATTAATTGGGACTTGGATCTAAACTAACAACTTCATTATGAAAAATATTGTGTGATTATTTATTGATAAAAAACTCATTTGTTAGTAGTAATGGACTTTTGAAGTTGAAAAATATGGACTGGTCATTTAATTGGACCATCATAAAATGGAAAAATATATATTGATTCACATTCCAAATATGTTATTGGGGTTCAACATATGATGTAATACAAGGTGATACAGTCATATGAAGAATCTTTTATTTGAAAACCTTAACCATTTGATGATTAGGGATTTTTGAATGGTTAAAATTTGAACATATCGCAAAAAGAAATCTTAGGTTTTTCCACTACCACCCATTGCAACCACTTGTCCAATTTGATCATTATTTGACTTATTATCATCATGCACAAATAACAAGTGAAATTTTTTATTAGTTATTTGTGCATAATTTCCATAGTGAAAATAATGACTACCTTGTTCATTAGCATTGGATTTTTTCCTTCATGTTGAATTTTATAATAATGGAAAAAAAATTGAAATGGAAAATATCTCAACCCTAGACTCCTTGCAAAAGTGGTAATATTTTTTAGTCATTATTTTAACAACCTTTCAACAATTAATTGAATCAAGGTTTGATAACAAGTAGAGAATGTTATTCATAAGCTACACCTTGCACTTACATAAGAATTCACCTTATTTTATTTTTTAATAATTTCAAATTATTGATGTGAAAATTAAGGTAGCATTTAACTTTATTTCCACATTGCATTATACTGGTTAGTGATTTTTTTGACATCTTTCAACTATTAACATGGTACATAAGTTGAATTGTACATTTGTGCCATGTTGAAACCATTGCTCAAAGGTTGCATTTTACACTTATCATAATTTAATAAAACACATGCAATAACTTGTAAAGGCTTCACATATTTTGAACTATCAACATTTGCACATGAGTTGAATCATTCATTTTGAATGTGTTAAATCCATTATTATATAATTGCATTTTGCACTCACCATAATTTTTTAAAATGAATGTATAAAAATTTGTTATGTTTCACATTAATATTTGAATTAAAAATTAAGTCAAAATGTTCATATATCCAAAGTCTAGGGTCCATGTAGACCTTTATATTTAAAATTTTTAATGTTCAAACTTATACATTTACACAAATTTAAAATTATGTTTTTTCCCCAATTTGTTCATCAATTGGACAAGTTTTTTATTACAAATGTTTATGATGCCACAATAACAAAACCTAAAAAAAATCCTTACATTATTTCTTCATTTTATTTCTTGATGTATGAAAAATATAAATCTTAGTTACATTATTTTTAAAAAAGTTGTTTGGGTATATTATTATTTCTATTGTTACCATGATTTGGTATTTTTTTTAAGCTTGGTTTGTTACAAGTTTATGTCTAAGTATTTAGAAATGAAAATTTTCATTTCAAAAAAAAAAAATTAACATTAAAAATGGTGATATCATAATAATGACATCAATGAATTATTATTATTATTATTTTCAATTTTGTGGTGTTGTTCAAATGATGATCATTGATAAAAAAAAATTTAATTATGTTTTGGCTATAAAACATATATGGAGATATTAGGTTGTTAAAATCTTTTTATTTCCCCACAAGTCCATCACATTTAATTGCCTTAAATTGTTTTCCAATCTAATTTTCTACCAAGTTTTCATTATTACAAAAAATAGGTTATTTTGACTAAAGAATCTAGTGAGAAAGGACCCCATTTGGACATGTGTCAAAAAAACCATCCCATCAATTTGGACAAATCATTTTGGCCATGTCTTGCGTGACTTGGGATGGTCTTTTTTATTACAAACTATTGAATTATTTGACTATTCATTTTGATTATTGGATATTGGACCATTTGATTGGTCAAATTTCTACCGAATTTTTTTGGATTATTATCAAAAACAAAATTATGTAAGTAGGTTTAGGTATGTAGGTAGGTAGGTTGTATATAGGTTTATGTAGGTCATATTGAAAAGGCAAATAAGTAGGTGGTAGCCTAGTTTAACCTACCTAACCTATGCTACTTAATTTAATTTAATCTTTTTAACCTTCCTAACTTAACCCTTAACTTAATTTAACCTACCTTCCTTTACCTTTTAAACATATATATAAGTTACAAATATTAGGAATTGAACCCCAAAATTTCATAATGATAAACCAAGTTTTTACCAATGGACTACACCAACAAAAGTGTTCAACTTTTGTTAAGTTTTTCATTTCATATCACTAAACATAGTGGTTAAACCTAAATGACAATTAATGATTAAATATAATGGCTAAATCAAATGGTCAAATTTAGTGGTTTAATGTAATGGTTAAATTTAATGTTTAAACCTTAGCTAAATTTGGTGATTAATCTAATGCCTAAACATAATTATTAAACCTAATAGCTAAACTTCATAGTTAAACTATGGCTAAACCTAGTGATTAAATGTAGTGGTTAAACATAATGACTAAACCTTGGCTAAACATAACGGCTAAACTTCATAGTTAAACTTTGGTTAAACCTAGTGACTAAATCTAGTGGTTAAACATAATGACTAAACCTTGGCTAAACATAATGGCTAAACTTCATAGTTAAACTTTGGCTAAACCTAGTGATTAAATCTAGTGGTTAAACATAATGACTAAACCTTGGCTAAACATAATGGTTAAACTTTGGCTAAACCTAGTGATTAAATCTAATGTTTAAACATAATGACTAAACCTTGGCTAAACTTCATGGTTAAACTTTGTTCAAACTTAATGGTAAATTTAACAACTAAACATAATGACCAAATTTTGGTTAAACATAGTGGCTAAACCTAATTAATAAACTTCATGGTTAAACTTCATAGTTAAACTTTGGCTAAATTTAATGGCTAAACATAATGACTAAATTTTGGCTAAACATATATAGTGGTTAAACCTAATTAATAAACATAATAGCTAAATTTCATGGTTAAACTTTAGCTAAACATAGTGGTTAAACATAATTATTAAACTTAATTGATAAATTTAGGAAAATTCTATTTTCACACCTTTTTTGGTTAGATTCACACCTTTTTTGCCAATCCGATTTCGTGACCCCATGATTTCGTGAACCGCATAGTGCATGGCTGCTCCTCATGCACTCAAATTTATTCTGTTTAAAATCGGACCGGCAAAAAAGGTGTGAATCTAGCCAAAAAAGGTATGAAAATAAAATTTTCCTAAATTTAATGGTTAAACTTTGGCTAAACCTAATGGTTCAATATAATGACTAACCTTTGGTTAAACATACTAGATAAATCTAGTTGATGAATTTAATGGCTAAAATTTGGTTAAACTTCATGGTTAAAAGTAGTGGTTAAACATAATGATTAAACCTTGGCTAACACTATGAAAAAAAAGGGTGTTTTGCAATTCAATTTTTTCATTGTAGAGGACATTTGCAATTCATTGTATTTATACATCATGAATGTTAACAGACAAATTGCATGAATTGCAAAGTTGTAATTCATTATATATACAATGCAACTCAATTGTAATTTAAATAAAAAAAATTCATTTTCAATTACTATGCAACTCCATTATAATTGCACCCATGATGTCATGTTGTCGTCATTGATTGTCATTTATTTATTAAACCTAGCACTATGAAGATTCTTTAACATAAAAATGATTTTTTTTTAATATTGATCTCCATCGTTCATTATGATTATTAATGAGGGTTTTTAATTGTGACATGTGGCACAATACAAATTGCCACATGGCATATTAATCACATTTTGGAATAAATAAATAAATAAAAATAATTTTAGTAAATGGGTGGGTTGTACATAACCATAAGTAAGCAAGTTGGTATGTTTAAAAACCTACATACCTACATATTTACCTAAGACCTGCCTACCTACATAGGTAGGTAGAAAAATAGGACCTACTTACTTACATAGGTAGGTAAGTAGGTAAAAAAACACAAGATTAATTGAACTTAAGAATAGCCATGAAATTTTATTTTTTATTTTTTATTTTACCTTTAGGTTAAGCTTTTTTGAACTCATCCCAAAATAACATTTGTATTTTAATGTGATAATATGAAAGAACTAACCTTCTATATATTGTTTGTAACATGGGATTTAAAGACAAAACATATGGGCTAAATGTTTTTGGTTGTTATTTAGTTGCAAATTATGTTGCAATTGAGTTGCGACAACAACATTTAAGCATTTAAGGCAAACCAAATTGAAAGGGAGGGCTCCATTTTTTTGGTGTCCAAACAAAATTTGAATCCCTTTTATTAGTGCCTATGGGGCATTAAAAAACGCTAAAAACGAAGAAAGTTTTGGGCCCCCAAAATAGACAGGGTCAAAAACTCAAAAAAAAAATTCACCAAATGCTACAAAGTGTAGTTCCCAAACACTTAAAAAAATCCTTGTATGTTGGTTTGTTGTTACTACAATCTTAAAATGATTTGCAGAACTTTAGGTGGCATTCTTATGACATTTTAAATCGTTTAAAATAAATAAGAAATAAAAATGTTACGAGGTTTGAACATAGGAAGGGTCCAAAGAGGAAAGAAAAAGTTTAAAAATGTGTTTTGTAAATTGGAAAGCTTATTTCTTTTCTTGTTATTTTTTCATTATTCCTTTTTTTTTTAACATTTCAAAGATGATTTGTAAAGCTTGAAGTAACACTCCCATAACATTATAAATCACTCCAAATGAAACACATATGAAAATATTAATAATTAATGAATATGTATCTTTATTATATTATAAATAATTATATTACAATCCTAACATAGTTGAATAGTAGTACTTTAGTAGTGGCGCACTAGTGGCTATATTAATTGTATCAATGAGAATTATAATAAAAATTTAATTGCAAATATATTTCATAATGGGTGGTGGAAATGTGGACATATGGCATGATCACATGTATGTACATTGTACCTAGTTATAACATAGTTGTTGTTTTAGTGGTACATTTACAACATTTTTACAATAGTTGCAACATGCAATTACAATAGAATTCCTTAAAAAATCAAACATGGTTGACCACTTATGTTGTATGATATGTATAAATTGCCATATAAAAGACCCATTTTCAACTCACTTACAACTATAATATAACTAACTGATTTTTTAACATGGCAATTTATTTATTAATACACAATATTTCTAGAGGGATAATTGTTCATTAGTTCTAATACCCAAAAGATAATTGCACAATAGTTGTATATAAATTATGTTTTTAGTTTTAGTTGCAAGGTAATGTGGTTTCAATGGACGTGATTTCTCATAATGTAAACATAGTGATTACACTTAATTAATAAACTTCATGGAAAATTTTTGGCTAAATTTTGGTTAGACATAATGGCTAAATCTAGTGGCTAAACATAATGATAAACCTTGGCTAAATATAGTGGCTAAACATAGTGATTAAATTAAATAGTTAAACATAATGACTAAACTTTGGCTATTAGACAAATCACAAGAATTATAAGAGTTGTAACTCATTACAATTCAATTACAATTTTGTTGCCACAACTCCTTTTCAACTAGTATGCAACTCCCTTATGACTACAATCATAATGTCATGTTGACATCATTTTTCATCCATCCATCAAAATTTAACATGTGGCACTATGAAGATTTTTCTTGATTTTTAAAAAATATTCATATCCATCATCCATTATGATTATTTGTTTTAGATGGTCTTGGATTATGCCATGTGTCACAATAAGAAATTGCCATGTGGCATATTAATTGAATTTTGGAAACAAATATACATATAGGTTGGTACATAGCCATAGGTAGGTAAGTTGATATAGCTCCAACCTACCTATGTACCTAACTACTTACTTACTATCTAAGTAGGTAGAAAAGTAGAACCTAGTTATTTAGGTAGGCAAATAGGTAGGTAGGAAGGTAGAATAGTAGAATAGTAGGGAAACTAAAGAGAAACCACATAAGTTTTTTAATTTATCATGTGTTTTGCTTTTAAGGTTAAGTTTTTATGAGTTCATCCCAACATGGCACATGTATTTTAATGTGAGAAAGCAAGAGGAGATTCTTCTTTTATATAATTTTTGAAATGAAATATTGAAGACAAAACATATGGGTTAAATCTTTTAGTGGCACCCTAGTTGCAATTGAGTTGTAAATATAAAAAATAATTCCCACATTTTTTTGTTTGATTTTAATTTTGTAGTTAATTTGAATTTTATAATTAATCATTTGACATAAGTTTTTGGAATTTAATTATTTGAATTAAATATATGATAATTAAGTAATTGATTTAACTAGATAATTAATTATCAGAATAACTATTAAATGATTAAGTATTTAAATAACTATTAAATAAATAATGTTCTATTGAGTGTGGAAGGTAGTGTTGTTTTAATGATAAAAGTAGGACGTTTCATTTAGCTAATATCTATACATTTCTTTTTGTACAAAAATAAGGGGGTTGACTCCTAAGCTATTGGCTATCACATGAAAGTAATAGCAAATCCATGGTGATGGAAATTAGGTGGGGTACAACAAGTGGGTTAGAGGTGAAAAGGTACAGAGGAAGGATAATAGTTTTAGACAGGTTTGTAGATCCCCTAGGCTACTCCAAGGGATGTTGAAGGTATTATAACCATTTGAGAGTAACTATTCTCATGTTCCCCTTCTTTTTCATATTGCGTTCTATATTTTGTTATCTATTCCTTGGATTAGAAAACTAAAATAAAGGTAGGTCTCGTCATAGACATTAGACCATTTCACCTATTTTTTTTATTGGCTTGTCTTTTCAATTTGCATGGGATGCACGTGGAATAAAACAAAGTTCATTAATGGTTACAAGGTAGTTTGCCCAATGGTGTCCTTCAAGTATTAAATACAAATTTTACATTGGCAACATAAATAATTTTCACCCACTTGAATTATCTAAACTTATCCAAATAAAAACATCATTAACTTTTTAATCTAACAAAATATTTTATTGATTTTTTCATCCAAAAAACTCATCAATATTACATTCGTTCATTTCCACATGGCAAAATATTATGCCATATTAGTTTTTAAAAATTCCACATAAAAAAAGATTATTTCCTCCATGGCAAAGAATATTTTGAGCATATTTGTCCACATCATCAAAAGATTTTCACAAAGATTTCATCCGATTCACCTATTCATGTTCACAGGTTCACATTCACATTCATAGGTTCATGATATAGTGTTGTTATTCATTGCATTCGTTCAATATACCACCTTGCATAAATGTAATTAAACTAGTTCAATACAAACCCCAACAAAGAGTTTGCAAAACCATTTTTTTTTACCAAAATGTATTCCCAAAGGTTATAAATGTGAACATCAAACTAGAGTAAAAGATGTCCACAAATTATGTCAAATGTTATAGAAAATAATTTATTACGTTCTGATAGTATTATGTACAAAATATCATTGAAAATTTTCAAATAAAAGTTGAATAATTTTTTAGTCCTTTTGTTTCATCCAAATCTTATGTTACAAAAAAAAACCAATTGGAGATTGAGTTTTTTCAAAATTCACAAATTTCAACACATTTTGATAAACTAAGATATGAATCACCATCAATTGCACATGTTGTCACTAATTCAATTCCAATTATCTAATATGCCATGTAAATTTTGAATGCAATGAAAACCATAATACTAATAGGATTTTGTGCTTTCACCCTTTAGATGAATGCAAAATGCATTTTATGTTAAATAAATTTATGCTTGAATTTCCTTGGTATAGTTAGGTTGACCTAGTTTATATTGATTGTACAAATGCCCTAGGTTCTTTCAATAAAATGATGAGAATTAAATTATCAAAAGAATTTTTTATGACACGTGTTACTCACTAATGAAATCAAATCTTCTTCTTTATGAATGTAGATAATTGAATCACATAGAAGAAAAAAATTATTCTATTTTTTAATGATTTATAAGTTTAAAAATTAACATTTCATTTTTGGTTGATTTTTAAAAGGGTCCCATAATTACTAAAACATCAAATTTATTATGAATATAATTACATTGGATAACTTGCTATCCAAATTTTATAATAGTGATCAAAAAAGAAATTAACATTATTATACATATGACATTCACTTGAATTTGAAGTGTCAATGTAAATATTGTAAGTTTGTCCATGTCCCATTGATCTAAATATTATAACTAATTACATGAAATTATATAGTTCACACAAGAGTTGATATCCACAAACCTCTATTGATCATGTAGGATCAAATGCATTTATTTGAGATCCATATTCATCTTGAATTCCATATGTATCATATTGTGAATACTTTGATGAATTCAAGCCTTCTTGCAAAATTGCAGCTCGTAATTCTTCAACTACCTTGGTCATTGTTGGTCTATGAATAGATTTGGGTTCCACACATTGGATGGCAATCTCTGCAACTTTCCATAAAACATCAATTTGAGGGTTTGAAGCTTTCACAATAGGGTCTAAAATCTTGTCAATATTTCCTGCTTGGAGATTGGATCGAACCTATTCAACACATAAACATATTATTTGTACTTTTTGATGTCATTTGCAAAAAGACTCATACATGAATGTTCAACAGACATTCATTCTTGCTTAGTTAAAACTTAATAGTTTACTTCAATATGACCATCATGAGTAATGGTTCCTTGGGCCAAGTATTTGAAATACATGATTCATATGCACATCTGATTGCATTTTATAACACATATATAAGTAGATCTTCCAAGTGAAATAACATAACAATAACATATTATTTCCAATATTGTGTACATATATTCTCATTACAACTTTTTAAATGATACTTGTAAAGATAAATAAAATAGATTAAAAATTCAAAGGAATATAATTTATAACTTACCCACTCACACAAATTCCAAGCATTATGATTTGGTAATGTTGAATCTGTAGGCATGCGTCCAGATATTATTTCCAAAAGCACAACACCAAAGCCATATACATCACTTTTTGGTGATAAATATTCTGTTAAAAAATACCTATAAATGACAAAGTCCATGCACACCAATTGTTAATGAATTAAAAAAAAAATGTAATGTGACATTTTCAAACTATTAGTGTACATTTTACAAGGTGAAATCATGTGAAATGCATACTATGTAATCAATGAGCAATTGAATTTGTAATTTGTCACACATTACAATAATTGGACCATGATGTATGTGGTTAAATACGTACTCTGGATCAAGATACCCTGCAGTTCCTTTGACATCTGTTGTAACATGAGTAATACCATCTTTTCCATATATTAATCTTGATAGTCCAAAATCCGCAACTTT
>Ga0209208_10010869_pt1 | contig 11725 bp, 14 predicted proteins | sample S1TSphfallax_3_FD_187694 | JGI IMG/M metagenome (GOLD analysis project Ga0209208, IMG submission 187694) | Host-associated microbial communities from peat moss isolated from Minnesota, USA - S1T2_Fd - Sphagnum fallax MG (SPAdes) (version 2) | ecosystem: Host-associated > Plants > Peat moss >...
GTTTTTTTTTGTTTTTTGGCTACTTTCATATCTAGCATGTAACCAAATCTGGCTAAATCATCTTATGGACGATCACCACTTCAGCTACAAAACAAAACTGGAAAATAAAGCCCATGGGAAAACCACTGCCCCTTAAGGCAAAAGTTCAAAGTTCAAACCGGTCGGAGTTTTCAAATATAGGATTTCTATTCACAAGTGGACAAATCATTGTGATCGACCAATCGGTAACAACGTATGTTTGACAAATCATTGGGAACGACCAACCAGAAGCCAGCATTTTTCTTTTTTCTTTGGCGACTTTTTTTGCCTTTTGAAACGTCCAATGTCCTCCAGGCACAAGTTGAGCTTAAGATTTTGCTACAGGAAACAACATTTGCAGCTGATTTTGGTGAGTGAATTGCAGACTCAAGATTTTTTTGTGAATTGCGATTTGAGAGCAGTTTAAATTCGCTGAATTTGAAAAAATAAAATAAAAAATTGAGAAAGTTATGCATTGATGAAGTAGGAGAGGTAAAAAAGAACCCAAAAAAAAAAGAAAAAAAAAAGCTTTTTTGTAATTAAAAAAAAAGTATGTTCATTTTTTGGGTGCTCCTTTGGCTTAATTGCATTTCAATGATGATTTGTAGAACTTGAGAAGGCGCTCCTATAACATTTTAAATCACTCAAAATCGAGATGAATTGAGAAGGATCTGCCAAAGTGTGTTCTGGTGTTAGGCTAGTGTTTTTGGTTGGGGGGCATGTCTTCTTCCCTAGTGCTTTTCTTTTGCAAATTTTGTTGATATTGCCACATTTGGCAATTGCCCCACTAAATTGGAGATTTAGTAGCCACGGTCTGGCTATACAGACCAGCTATGAAAGAAAGAAATTTATTAAAATCCTTTTTTTAATATCTTGGGTACCTTGCTTGAACCAATGTGTAGAGAGAGATACATGGTGAATTTTTAGAAATTATTTATTCAAAATTTTGGGAAATTTTGGGAGCTTTTTTTTCAATAAAAAGAAAGGGACTATTTGATATATATTACATTAAAAAAGTATTTCGCCAAATGACTAAAATTAAATTTTTTTCTTGGCAACTTAGGGCAATTTAGTGCGATTTTTTAAAACGGAAGTAAGGGAATATTCGATAAAGTGTATATACTTTTTGAGAAATTATTTCGCCAAATGATGAATTTTAATTTTTTTCTTGGAAATTTAGGGCGAGTTACTGCGATTTTAAAAAAGAAAGTAAGGGAATATTCGATAAAAAAAATATACTTTTTGAAAAGGTATTTCGCTAAATAAAGAAATTTTAAAAGAATTTTTACATTGATTTTTGGAAATTTAGGGCGATTTGTGTTGATTTAAAAAAAAGAAAAAAAAAGTAAAGGAACTTACGATAGGATATATATATAAAGTTTCTGAGAAAGTATTTCGCCAAATGGGCGAAAATTCGCCAAAAAGAGAAAGAAAAAACCGGGTGCTTGTGGTGAAGATTTGAAAAAACATTTATTCGAATTCCGGGCGTGACGATGACCGGGTACAGGCCTCCATTGCCTGCGAACACGTGAAGCCCACTGGCAGTGCGCGTGCGTAGGCCGGCCCACCCTCTCCCCCTCCCATCTCCTTTCCTTCCTTCCTTCTTTCCCTTCTCTCCTTCTCCTCCTCCGACGCAGCATCTCGAAAGTACCAAACACAGTGTCAAAGCCTGCCTTTGCGTTGCAGTGGATAAGTTGCAGCGGAGAGAGAGAGAGAGAGAGAGAGAGAGAGATGCGGGCGGGATTCGATCCGCCCATTCAGACAGCAGTAGCAGCAGCATAAAAAAAGAAGAAGAACTTCTTTCATATAAGCGCGCAGATCAGAACTGCCCGTAAGCTGTACTACCCCGAATTGATAATTTTGTCATGTTAGAGATCACTGTAACGTGAAGGAAACACATTATCGGTGAGCGGCAGATTGATGAGAAAATTATTCCAGCCCGGTCAGGGCAGAGGGACAGAACCGCGACAGAGAACAAACACGCGGGTACCTGCATGTCGTCGTCATCGTCGTCTTCCTTCTTCTTCTTCTTCTTCTTCGCAGTTGTTCTTCGCAGCTTCACGGCATCGCTGTTGCGCCTTGCGTGATCTTCCCTCACGTGGGTGGTATCACGTGGAGGTGTGGGGGTACGGGGGCGAAGAAGACTTTCCCGGGTGCAGTGAGATGGAGAGATAGTAGAGAGAATGCAGAGGGGGATGGATGTTCTTCTGTAAATGCGGCTGCTACTGCGGGTGTTGTTGATTTTTTGTTTTGTTTACGGACAAGAACAATGTTCATCAACATCGTTTTCGGCACGCGGATCGGCCTGCTGCATGCAGGACCACCTCCATCCAGCATGAGCTCCAGGTTTTAGCCCACTTGCAGTAAGAAAAACGCCATCCTCTTGTTGTTGTTATTGTTTTTGTTGTTGCTGCTGCTGTATTCGTCTTTTTTGGTGAGGAGGATTTTGCTACGTGTTTTTTTGCAGAACTCTGATAGTCTGCAATGACGCCGCCGGGAATCAGGAGCTGCATCAATGCGGAGTACCGGGACGAGTAGTGCAGGTCATCGAGAGACAAAGTTTTTCCGAACATATTGTAAGTGCTTTCCTGCTGTTGCTGATCTGCAGCAGCTTACAATATTAGTTGCGTGATTCATCCCTCGATTTCAAGCACAGAAGCTTAATTGTGATCTGCATCAAACTTCTTCGTGCAGAAAAAAAATCATCAAATGCAGCCTCACGAGACTGATCCTGACAATCCAAGCTTTGAGCCGGCTGCACCAGATATTGCAGATCCTGCAAGAGCACCTGCATCGGAGAGCACGTCGAGTGCGCAATATGTTCGGCGGGATCAGGCATCGACGCCGCCTGCCAATAACAACCCTTATCAAAGTTTCGCAAGTAAATTGGCACCACCAAGTTCACAAGATGGAAGAGCACTAGGTCACATGAAAGTACCTCGGGGCACTCTTCCATATGCTGCATGGACGTCCTCCAGTTTCAACGGAAGTGGACTAGATGCCGCACCACCGAAAAGCAGCAGCACCCATGAAGTTTGCGGGGAGCTGCAGGCATTACCACCACGACCACCACCACGTCCACCACCTTCTTCCAAGATCTGTTTGCAGAACTTGGAAGGCGGTTCCATGGCACCAATATCAAGTTCACTACAACTAAGACGGCCAGTTCACAAACTGGCAAGTCTTCCATATGCCGCATGGTCGGGCCCGAGTTTCATGAATAGCGAAAGAGGATCACTTGTCGCAGCGGCACCACCTCCGGAAAGCAGCAGCCTGTTCAATGCTTCAACACCAGCTTCAAACCCAGCAGCTACAGCAGCTTCTTGTCAGAATTTCGGAGCTTCAACTTCTATACCTGCAGCAAGCTCCCAACACCCAAGTACTAGAATTCACAGACTAGATCATCAAATTACTCCACATAATTACACTTCTGCAAGAGCCTCAAGTGAACGATCAGACACTTTTCTTCTTAGTGAGCGGGACGAGAAACGACAGAAGATTACTCAGCAGGTGAGTTAGCTGCCACAACTCTACTCCCTTCATTCAGGAGAGATCAGGACTGAACCCACTGAGAGTATATCTTTAGGCAATCTATTATTGAAACCATTTCTGGACAGCAGCTTCAATCTCCTGGAACTCTACTAGATTCTGGTGTAATTTTAAGACTGGATCATGACCTTCAGGATCCCAAATTTCACAAGGAGCTAGACTTGGATGATTCCCTTGCAGGGAAATTGTCTAACTTTACCTCCAAGAAACTAATTTAGTGCAAGTACAATAGGGAATTGTGCAACACAGGGGAGTTTTGCAACATTCCCATGGAGCCAACCTCACAGGGAAAGTTCAATTCTGGGCCATCTAGAAAGGGTAGTGTGAACCAATGTCAAAGGGGAAGTTGGAAAATTTTCCCTGGTTGGAAAGCACCTATATATTGGGGGAAAAGAATGAATTTTCCCTTTGACATTGGTTCTAAGAGTGATTTCTAAGAGGGATAACTGAGAGCTTTGCCACATTCCACACACAGGTAGTTGTATGAAAACTCCTTGTGATATATATAAAGCTAGATTCCGTTGGAACTTCAATGATCATTGCAGTTCATGATGATGAGAGTAAATATGTGTGTGTGTGTTGTTCAGCTTGAATTATATTCTTAACAGCACTTGAGAAGAAAGAGGAAAAAAAATCTTCACAACAAATTTCACAAAATTTCAGCTGCTTGGAAACTGCTGGAACCTACTGTAGACATATTGAGTATTGAAACCTTCAATGTATGTTCAAAGCAATAATTGCTGTAATTGAGCTGCAATCCTTACAAGTGCCCAGTGAGAGAGGCATGGTGGTTCACAGGCTCCTGCCAGGGTACTTGCAACAACAGCCTGCTTGAGCAGTTTTCTATGTAGGTTCAATATTCCTGGGTTGCTAGTTTCTGTTAAGTAGTACTACTTGTCTTACTATATAATGAACCAACAACTGAAGAGATTTTGTTTTGGTATGTACTGTACCAGAAACAAGTTGCTGCAGCTCAACTAACTGACAACTCAAATAATCCCAGTGCATTCCATCATGGATTACAAGCTGGGCACAATCACCTTGTCTCTCCCAAGGTAAAATATTGTGGAATTATATACTATTGCTGGAATTTCTGCGCAGGATTATTAAATAAATTGCTGAATTTCCATGATCCAAGAAGCTTTGTGCAGACTCAATCTTTTGTAATTCAAATTTGTGAATTATGCCTTTAGAGAGAGCCTTTGTTTGTTGGTATCAGCAGAGAAAGAAATTTGGAAGTGAGATTGAATAGTGTTTTTTGGGAACTTGTCTGAAATTATACCTAAATTATTACAAGTCTTCCGATCGTGGCAAAAACAAGAGCTCTCTACTATGCTCAATATTGATCCTCTTGTGTCAGTTGAACACAGTGTTGCAGCATTTCAACAAGTTTCTACATCTGGTAGTTAGTACCTGACATCTTACAACTTTCTATGACTATTTGAAACCACCCGATTCCAATGGTCCTGGCAATTTTCCTGATTTATGTGTTTTGGCCATAACTCTGGGCTGCCCTGAATTCAAGCAACAGGATCTGATATGGGAGAGCATGAAACGCTATTGTGCAATGGTGTTGGATGAAGAGAGCCGAGAATTCTTGGGGACAGCTGTTCTCTTTGTGCAGCAGCCTGTGCATACAGACCAGCATCTTGAGGCAGGTTTGCCAAGAACCTGCAAATCGGCATGGGTCACTAGTGTGAATGCCTTGGCAGGGCGCAAACAAGTGCTGGTGCAAAACAGCAATGGGGAGAGCCACTTGGCTGTTCTGCTTCTCACATCAGTCACATTTGGCCTGGTGTTCTTGAGTGTTCACAAGATGTCTGGAACATTTGGGCTTGCTTTTCTGAGCATGGTGACATCCCCTTCTAGTCTTCCCCACCGTTCCTTTGTTGATGCACAACATGGTGATCTGGTCTATGTCTTTGGGTACAGTTCCAATCTCCCATGGAATGTCAATGATAATTGTTTTTCCAATTTTCTCTATGAATTCCCTTTCATTCAACCAGGTGGAAGATCTATAATTTGGTAACTCTAAAGATGCTGAGCAACCTTGCAAATGGTGATACTCATGAAGCTCAATGAGGTCCTTCCTAAGTCTGGTGCAAATGCTACTTACTGGTCTGGAAAATCTTTTGATATTGCACTGAAAAACAAGGTTGGTTGTTGGCAAATGATGCAGGTATGAAGTGAATTCAGAGATGGAGCAGGCCCAGACAATGCCTGTTGTGCATTTGAAGCTTGGGAGAATCGTGGATGCTGCAGGTGGGAAACAAGATTATCTACTGGAAATTGACTTTGCATCTTCCATGTTAGGAGGAGCTAGAAGCATTCCAAAGGGGTTTCTTGGTGGCTTAATTGTACGGGCTGATGGATTATGGACAGGGTTGATCACTTGTAACACACTATGCTGCAGTTATAGAACCGTTACTGATTTCATCTCAGCTTCCAAGGTCTACTCTCTGCTCAAGGAATTTGAAAGGAAACAGCAAATTAGAGATATTAGGGCTCAGTGATTCTAAGACTCCTGTACACAAAACTGGTCACCACAGACTGCACAGAAAGAGATAGAGAGATATCCCTTTGTGATGGAAACGCATGCAACACATGACAGGCCGTGGCCAAAGTGCCAAACAAAAGAGGCCTGAGCTGTTTAAAAGACAAAGTACTAAGCTTCCAGCAATCATGGTGATAATAGAAATTGCTCTGGAAGGTTGAAACATGCTGGATTCTCCTGTGTACCTAGTGGTCCTCATAGCTTGGAGATTACTGGATACATTGGTTGTAGAAAAAATTGAAGAAATTGCATTCAAACCTGCAGCGCTTCTCACTTAAAGAAGTTAGTTCTGTAGTCCACATCCATGCCTATCTTTCTATAGTACCATCTGCACCCTGATTCTGGGCCTCAACCTTTTTCCCTGACATTTCAGCTTCCATAGTTGCAGCAAACCAATAATAATAAAGAGAGCTGGGTGATGGAGAGAGCAAGGAGATGCTCTAAACGCTAAAACTTGCTAACCACATAGCCTGACATACCCATTTTACCCTTATGATCTCCTGGGTGATGACCAAATGCAGAAGAGTAGTTTTATCCCCGAGCCTAAATGTTTTTGCATCCTTCATCACATTTCCCCTCCATTTTGTGTCGGGTTCCCGATCTTGAGTTGAGCACCTAGAGCTTCCACCAATTGTTGCACAGTTGTCCAACTTTCCTTCAACTCCTTTTTTTTTTTTTTTTTTTTTTTTCCTTTTGGGTTGTGTCTACTTGTGCTCTCATTTTGCCTTGTACTTTTGATGGATGGGTTCTCGTCCTTGATTTTTATATACAGGGTTTTTCTTCTAATTTGCTCTACCTTAAATTCTATGTGGACCCAGAAAGCCGTTCTTGTTGGCAGAGCAGAAAAATCTGTCAGCAGCTCCCAAATGTTATGCAGGATGTACTCAAGACATCCAACAACTTTGAAGGATGTATCAGCTTCCAATGGGAAAGTACCCACTGCAATCAGATAGCATAAAAGTTGGGGAAAATCTGTCACTCCGCAAAGCTTCATTTTGTTGGAACTGGTACATAGAGCTTACCCTTTACCCACCGGTTCCATGTTCCAAAAAGTGAGAACCTCCACAACACAGCTCAAAACTAAAAATTCTCTTGAAATGTAAAATCCAATGTCAAGCGCCCCCTGGGTATATAGGCCCTTATAACCATAATGCTTGAAGTGGCACCATACTCTATACTTAACATTGCATAGTGCCTTATGGATTTCATAAGGTCCTCATGATATTTTTGAAGTTAAGCTTCACTTACATTTTACACAGGTAAGGATCTGTTTTTCAAACCTTTTGAAGTTCCAAATACTCTCTTTTCAGGTTGCTGGCTTCATGATTGTATCCTCAAATACCCAAAATGATCCCCAAGAAAGGGTCTCAAGATTGAACCTTTTCCTATACTTAAGAATTGCCATTACAAACTCTGCCTATGATACTGAAGTTATCCATAAAATCATCCTCCCTTCGGGTGTGACTTTAAGATTCACCTCACCTGTTCATCCTCCCTTTAAAACTATCCATGAAGGAGGGTTTAGGGTTTACTTTCAAAACTAAGGATGAACATCACCAAGTGGTCATCATAATTTCTGTTGTAACCATGCTAGTTATCTAGGTTACCATCACATGGATTAAGGAGTTACCTTGGGTAGGGAACTAATTAGGTTAGGATTGGCCTAAGGGTTACTTATGGTCTACTTATGGAGCTACTAAGGAGACTACCAATATAAGGACTATCTAGGACCCTACTTAAGTTGAAGGATACCTAAAAGCTATTTAAAAAGTTATATAAAGTTTACATAAGAAGTTATGAATAAGTCTTAAGTAACCCTTAGGTAATCTTTAGTTAGCTTCTTAAATTATTTTTAGGTATTCCATAACCTAGGTAGACCTTTAAGGAGATACATGCAAAACATAGAAGACAAATAGGAAGAAATTCAAATTTTCATTTTGGGTTGAGGAGGAAATTTGAGTTTCTTCCATTATTTCTATTTTGCATTATTAGTCCCTTCTTGCATTTTGATTGTTGTTTTTAGTTTCAATGAAACTTATTCTTCTATTGTAAGGTTTTATTGATTTTGTGGATAATTTCATCATATAAAATATATACAATAAATTAGTGAAATTTTTGAATGAACACCTATACCTTATTTCAAGTGTACATGGTAATGCAAGTTCATTCAAATTCCTCATTAGTCTTAGTGTTTGATTTCAAATTGACATGTTGGACACCTAGTGTAATTGCCGGTGGGACATCGGCATGTAGATTATATACCTTACTATAAGGCCCATGACTTTTGTAAGCCTTGTGATTATTTGAACCATTCATAATTGGTTTGGTTTATTTGTATGTCTTGAAGTTTCAAATATTTTAATTGTTCTTGTAGGATTTTCTTTTGTGCATGTGCTTTTTTTCCTCGATTTGTAAATTGGTTTCACCTGACATGACATATGTTGCCAAGATTGCCCATATTGCACAATAACATTATTTGTAGTTGTTTATGATATGTTATTTGTTATGGGTGTAGTCACCCATAAAGAATCAATAGTGTCCCCTTAGGTGAATTATTAGAAAGTAATGGGTTAATTAATCATGTTGATGTGGACTAATAAGATCGGTTATCTGAAAAGAATATTTTTGATTTCATAATGTATAAGTAAAAATAAGTTTATTAAAATTTCTTAAAACCCAAACAAATGTTTCCTTATATCATTATGTTAATGTCTGATTGGTACTTCCCATGTAATTCTTATTGTAATCTCCATGTACAAATGCCCACATTTTATCATTATAGGTTATTTCATTGTGAAAATGCTAAGAATGGTCATTAATTATTATAGCTTTTGAAATGCTATTACAAACATTCTAGGCTAATACCATTTTGCATCTTATTTATACATGTTTCATACATGTTATAAATATATATCATTCGTGTATAAACAATACAAACTTATGAAATAAACAAATTTCACATGACTATTATTATTAAATCATGGTCCATGAAATTTGTGCTAATGCTTTCACTTGTATTAAGCTATATTCTCTTTGAATTAATGAAGGACAAAATTTATGAATTTTCTCAATTTGATTGTTTGAATTTTCTTGTTTTTTCTTCTATAAGATTAGAATTTCAGATAAACATATGCTCCCCTTTGCTCTTTCAAAATGGAGTCAATGTTCGTGTGCTATCATTAGATAGGTTCATGATGTTTGAAGATGAATTCAATTTTCATTTTTTATTTGAGTTTTTGAACATGTATGAAGGTTTTTGAATTGATCATTGGTTGACTATGAACAATGTGTTCACATCACCACTATTTGTCATTGTGCATGCTGGTAGGAAAACAATGGATGAAATGTCTTTTGTAGTGTTAGTTGTTGGTGCAAGTTGTTGAAAATGGAGGACATTTTGCTCATCATCCATCAGAGGGTTGCAACTCGCTTGACATTGATGGTGTTCGATGTAGATTGCACAACAAAATTTGCTTGCTATGAGAGGTGTGGATGTTATCATGAAATTGGAGCCTTCATCATAGTTTGTAGACTGGTTAAGAGTTTTGTAATCATATCCAAGTGGGCTGGCTCGTTAGCCACATATATATGTACTCATTCAATGGATTGACAAAGGGTCTTGCTTAAATTGCTTGATTACAGATCCACTGGTACTGAAGCTCTCAAACTTGGAAGAGGCACTCATCAAAAGGTTGACTGGAAGTCGAGTCCCATCATGACACAATTTATACAATAACACTGCACATTATATCATTGCACAATCGCTACAATCCGTGTCAGATTGTATTAAAAATTCATCAACTCATGTCCATTAATGCATAACAAACTCACACAATTCGAGGGTTGCGTGATGCAACCCGCATCACCCTCGACGTTGCATGATCTGCAGGTCTTAAAATTGCAGGCAGTACAAAAGTATTGCTACATTTCGTTTTTCATTGTCTGCTCGTTGCTCGATTCATATTTTTCCACAACAAGATGGGTGATGCCAAAGACACATTTGGGCCCACGATTATGCACATTTTTGGGCGTGTAATGGACATTAAGAAGCATGTTAAAATACTAGGAAGATTTAGCCAAATTTGATTATAAATCAAATATGAAATAAAAATCTTTAATTATCCTTCTATATTTTGACTACACACTGAGAAACCAATTTTATACATCTGTGCAAGTTTTACCAATTTTTTTGCAATTATGGCGATTAGGGGGAATTGCCAGTTCTTCTGTGTTGTCCCAGAGTAGGGACCCACGCCAGCAATCTTTTTTTTGAAAACCTAAAAATACCTAAACCCTAAACCCTAAACCCACTTCTCCAGTGGGTTGAGTGGTCATGAGCCATTAAGTGGAATTAATTGTGGGTTTAGGGTTCTTTAAAGTGGAATTATTGGGGTACAAGCTTCTTACACTATTTTAAAAAAGGAGACTTTAGTGTACGTTATTACACTAACTACACCTGCAAACTTTGAAGTTTTCAAACCCTCTGAAACATTCTTCCATCCTCATCATAAGTTGTAGTAGTAGTAAAGAAAAGTATTAAAGTACCCAACCCTAACCCCCAAAAAGCTTAAAAAACCCTAATAAAATGATGGGGTGGCTTCTTCCTCTCTGACTGATGATGGAGGAATCATCGTCAGAAGGAAAAAGGGCACACAAACAGTCCCCATTTAGGGTTCACCTAAACCCCAAAAACCCGCCTTCCCTTAGGGTCGAATCAAGAAAGGTTCCATGTAGGGTTTAGGGTTTAGGGTTTAGGGGTTTAGAAGTACACACCCTCTCTAACTAACTCATGAAAGGTTCAAGTGTACACACCCTCTAACTCTACCCTCAAAGTATTGCAAACAAAGGAATAAGAGACTTTGAGCCTCCTCTGCTCAAAATTTTGGGGGTGCATTTTGAAAACTGGAATGTCTCATTGTTTGTTTTGCTTTTGCCCTTGATACCCGGATGATACCCCTGTGGACTAGGGTGTGTATAAGAGGCTCTCAAGAAGGTTGGGTGTAACCCTAAACCCTAAACTATGAACTGGACTTAAAAAACCCTAAAGAGGATCAACTTTGCGTGCCCCTCCAGCTAGAGTCTGGAGTAAGAGACCCTGGTTGCAGGTATTTCAAAAACCTCAAGGAACTGTCAGGGTTCATGAAAGAACCTGAAAAATACCCGGCAGTTTTCAAGGCAACCTTGACTTTCTTTTTAAAAAAAAAAAATGCAAACCATGGTTATAACCAGGTACCTATCTGTTTTAAAGGGATACCCGGAGGGGTTCGGTGCAGCTTCTGATACCCGCCTCACCCCTGCCGTCTATAATACCATACCAACACGGGTCTGGAGTCTGTCTGGGGCTAAAGTGACCCAAGAGAAGGCCGGGTGAACCCCTGTGATGGGAACCGGGCCCTAGAAAGCACGTCCAGCAGGAGCGCTGTCGGAACTGCTGCGGTACCCGCGATACAAAGGCACGCGTAAAAATTGACGCCAAAAAAAAAAACAAAAGAAAAATGTCGTAAAGTTTGTGTAGATTTGTGTCGCAGAAGTTTGAAAAATTCACACACACACACACACGGCTGGCGGTTAGTCGTAGAGACGACCGTTGAGATAGATCGTCGA
>Ga0209208_10010870_pt1 | contig 11724 bp, 6 predicted proteins | sample S1TSphfallax_3_FD_187694 | JGI IMG/M metagenome (GOLD analysis project Ga0209208, IMG submission 187694) | Host-associated microbial communities from peat moss isolated from Minnesota, USA - S1T2_Fd - Sphagnum fallax MG (SPAdes) (version 2) | ecosystem: Host-associated > Plants > Peat moss >...
AATCATAAATTGAGTCATAAATATCCTAGTGATGACATTCTTCATTTTGCAACTTAAAATTCTTTAAAATTCTTCATTTAGCACCTTGTCATAACATTCTTTACCCACGAATGTTTACCAAATTACACTGTTTACCAATTAAAATTCTATAAAATTCTTTAAAATTCTTGCTTCTTTGGGCTTCCATAACATTCTCGCACCAAGAATGTCATAACTATGATAAATATTAAAATTTTCTTTTAGTGAAAAAATAAATGAAAATGAACGTTTTGTCACAATCTTCCTATTATTTTGAAAAATATTACCAACTTTTGAGGAAAAACATGTAGTTTAGAAAAATGAAAATACAATATATTTGCCCCAAGTCAAAACTTTCATCCTTTAGGTTTATTTAAAAATAAACAATCAAAGGAACTAAAATTTTCAACATTATTTTATGAACAACCTCAACAATTTTCTAAAGGATTTTATATCAACATATAGTTAAATGGGAATTGCTTCATAGATTTGGGGATTTTTCAACCAATATTTCATATATTTTCCTTAAATTAACAACTAAGGTCTACATCTAAAAAGTCATGAATTCTAATTGGGTATAAATAAGAAGAAAAAAATGTGGCAAAACCTTAAAACCTTTTCATGTTTGAAATAAACCAAACTTGGATAACACTTTCAAATCATTCCTAGTTTTTTGTGATTTAAAAGTCTTGCGTAATTCATTTGATTATTTTGAGAGGTTACAAAATAATTTATTTGTAATGATTTGACAACTTGGTCCTCCAACATTTTTTGTGACTTTTACATTTTTTGAAATTTTATGGGATCCTTTATTAAATCTTTACACGCTTTACATGTTAAAAAAATAAATCTCCTAAATAAAATACCTTCAATCTATTCATGCATAGTAAAATTAGTTCAAATTGGCCATGTTACATGTGCATGATATTATGATCATAAAACATTTTCATTTCACAAACTTATGATGAAGGATCATTCTTTTTTTGAATCCATTTTTATTCTTTTTTTGGCCTAGGTAGAAAGAATAAAAAATTGTGGTAGTGAGCACAACCATGGACTTTTATGGATTAAAAAAGCACCTATTTACGAAGTGCACACAAATGAAAAAATTGAACAATTTGTAAATATATGTATATTTCTTGTGATGCATCATTATTAAGAAATTCATTACAAAAAGTACAACTACATTAACATGTAAGAAGAAAAACCGTGCTGTCTATAAATTTCATCACCCATTGCCTCCCATGGATGAAATGAAATCCTAAAACCTCTTGAAATAAATGGGAATAATCAATTTTTTAAAAACAATTATATACACAAATGAACAAAATATTTCAATCCTTGAAAATATTTTTTAAAAATGAAAATATATTGTTTTTTGAATTTTTGGATTCTTTAACTTTGATGAAAATACATACATATCAAGTTTGAAATTTTTTTGACAAGGTCACACATTTTTAAAAAAATGAAGTCCTATAACCATAAAAACCAATGCTTTTAGTATACACATTAGTCATGATATGCAAATATAGATATTCAATTTATCTTAAACTCATATGTAGCTATAACATATTGCACATCAGACATGAAAAAAAAAGAGTCAATAACATCAAAACTACAATTTATCATACAAAAATGCATTGAAAATAAAATAGATGCAAACACAAAAATTCAATTAGGTAACATTTTTTTTAATGCTTAATAAGTGGTTGTTCAACTTGTTATTTACATTATGATTTCTTTACCATTATATCATTCATCTTTAACATTTCTATTCATCAATATTTTTCCTTTGGAAGAATGTGCTTTTATGTTAAAATCACAAGTTGCATTAAATTAATCAAAACTAGATTTAAAATATAATGTGTTCATTGATCATAGAGAAATATATTAATCATCCTAGACATTATGAATCATTGTCATTGTCAAAGTTAGTATCTTTTTATAACATTAAAAAAAAATCTAAATGTCACAAACCCAAAATTATTAGGTCTATAAATTATAATAAATATAATAAATTTTTATTCAATGAGAATGAAATTTGGGAAGCCTCGTAATTATTAACACTCGTAATCATCAAAGAATGGCTTGAATCTAGTGCTAGATAACACCTAGAAAAATAAAGAGGTTTCCTATTATGGTAGAATCGACCGAATTGTTATTCTATAAAAAAGCGATGGATAGAACTGCCATAAAACAACTCATCAACAGATTAATTGCTCACTTTGGTATTACATATACAACGCATGTTTTAGATCAACTCAAGAATCTAGGTTTTCAACAAGCTACTCAAGTAGCTATTTCATTAGGAATTGATGATCTTCTAACAACACCTTCCAAAAGTTGGCTTATTCAAGATGCAGATAATATATTGAAAATTGATCAAGAAAAATGTATTCACCATTTAGAAACTCATAAAAATCATAACTTGGAATTAATTTCACATGGCATGATGCATATTCTCAAGTACATAATGGAATTTTTAAAATTAGATCCATTTTAAACTACAAAATGCCATATCCATATACAAAAGAAATAGATAATTAAATTGATTCAAAATCAAAAGCATCAAATCCATTTAATATTTGGAATGACAACACCACTATGAAATAAATGATTCACATTGTACAATTCCCATTACAAACAAATCAATGTTGAACAATATGATTTATAATCCAACTTTTTGATTTAATCATGTATTGTATCAAATTAAAAATCACAAACATTAGAAGATTATAGTTTCACAAAATCACCATATTCCATGATGATGGAAGAACCTAAATATTGTAATTTAATAAAAAAAAATTAAATGAAGAACAAACATTAATATTTCATGACATTATGCATAGACAAAAATGTCCCTTGATGAACACCAATTTAATTTTTTTTGATAGGGGTGTTGGAACATGTAAAACTTTTACCACGAAACTTATAATTTAAAGATTATTATGATTATACAATAAAGAAATATCTTTTAGACTTAAGAAAAACCAAAGCATCATTCATGGCATCAAAAAGTAAAGTTACATTCAATATTGATGTTGTAAAAATATATTCATTATTAAACATACTTGTCCAACAATCATTATCAAATTTATCAAATTTATCATTAGATTCATTACAAAGGTTGTCATGTTGATATGAGCCACTACAACTTATTATGATAAATGAAATATAATTTGTTGGTGCAAAATGTTTAACTTTATAAATAATAAGTTAAAGGTCCAATATAAAACATATTGAAAAAAAAAATTTGTGGTCGTCTCAATCCTATCATGACAGGTGATTCCTATCAAACACCCCTTGTGAAAGATAGTTGAATCTTTCAAAATATTAAGGATAAAGTTAATGGATTAACACAAAACAATTGGTAAAGATATGTCCAATGTTAGGACTAAATATTCAATTATGTGATAATTTGATATACTAGTCATACAAACTTTGACTAAATTTTGTATTGTGACATAAAATGTAAAGGATATTCAATTTATAGATTCAGTTTTTTAACAACCACCCAAATGTTTTATTATTTCATATTTTTTTATACAAATAAACTTGTGCAAAAAAATAATGAGAATGCGTTCAATAACACATTAGGTCCCACCTTTATTTTCAAAGCAATGGACATTAATTACCCATCATACCCACCATTTTACAAACTTTTAAATGATCTAAGCAAAACTACAAGTTTACATTTATAATTCATATTAAAAAATATATGTTAGTTAAATTATGTATTGGTAATCATGCAACATTGGAAGGATCTAATGGCATATTTAAGGAATCAACAACATATAATGACAAAACCATAACATGGATAATGTTTTAAACACTGAAAAAAAGGGTGTTTTGCATCTCGCCTTGGAACTCGTTGTATATACAATCTCATTTTAGTGCAACTCATTGCAACAACTCCTTTTCAACTACTATGCAACTCCCCTACAACTATAACCATAATGTCATGTTGATGTCACTTTTCATCCATTCATCAAAATCTAACATGTGGCATTATGAGGATTTCTAAGTGATTTTGTTTTGAAATATTGATATCCATCATCCATTATGATTATTCATATTAAGTGGCCTTAAATTATGACATGTGACACAATAAAAAAATTACCATGTGGCATATTAATCAAAATTTGGAAACATTTATATATATGTAAGTAGGTCGATACATAGCCATAGGTAGGTAGAAAAGTAGGACCTACTCACTTATTTAAGTAGGCAAGTATGTAGAAATGTAAAAGGGTAGGTGAACTAAAAAGTACCCACATAATTTTTAAAATTTTGTTTTGTGTTATGCTTTTAAGGTTAAGCTTTTACGAACTTAACCCAATAGGGCACATGTTTTTAATGTGAGAATACAAAATAAGACACCTCCTTTGTATAGTTTATGAGATGAAATCTTGAAAACAAAATATATGGGTTCAATCTTTTAATTGCACCTTGGTTACAAATTGGGTTATAATTATAAAAAAAGTTCCCACCTATTTTTTGTTTGATTTTAATTTTTTAATCCATCACTTGACATAATTATTTTTAAATTATTTATTTTTGAATTAAATATCTAAAAATTAATTATCAATTATTATTTTTTGATAATTGGTGATTTGAATTCAAATAAATTTCAGTAATATTAATCTAGGTTATCAATTTTTAAAAATTAATTAATAATATTTAAATATTTATAATTTAGATAATTAATTATTAGATTTTGAATAAATAAATATTTAAAAAATTATTCAGATTTTAAAATATTTATTTAAATCAGATTAATTAATTCATATGGATATTTGATTATTCAATTCAACTAATTAATTCGTAATTTAAGTACATTACATATTAATTAGAAATATTATTTTATTAATAAATAATTCCTTATGAAATATTAAATAATAGACATGAAATTGAATTGAAAACATCAAAATATATAAATACATGATTATACGTACATCTTTATTTAATGTCTAATAATATATACACATTGTCTTTAGTTTCAATTCAAAAGTACATTTTCACCTTCCATGAAATTTTATGGTTTGATACGTATGTATGCCAAGATGATATTGTGAGTTGCAATGTAGTGTAATATCATTAATGTAATGATTGAATACTAGTCACAAAAAATAGGACTATAATATTTATATAGTTGTAACCTAGTGGCACAACTAGTTGTATCAATGGGAATCATAGTTGAAATTAATTAGAAACAAGTTGAAAGTTTCATATTTAATGGGCAGTGGAAATGCACACACATGGCATGATCGTATACATGTGTGAAGCCCATTCACTAATTGCAACACTAATTGCAAAGTAGTTGATTAGGAATTACATTTACATTAGTTATAACATAGTTACCACTATCATGGATGTCAATGCCATGGAATTCATTCATTTGGATATTCATCTATGACTTGTATTAAACTTATACCTAACTTTTAATTTAGGTCCAATTCACTTTTAGTTAAGTTTTAATTCACTTTCAGTTCATTCTTAGTTAAGTTTCAGTTCACTTTTAGTTAACTTTTAATTAAGTTTTAGTTAAGTCCAAGTTAACTCCTTAGGAGTTAAGTCTTAGTTAATTAGATTAATTAACTTTTAGTTAAGTCTTTACTTTGACTCTAGTTAGCTCCTAGTCGGTTTTTAGTTAAATCCCAAATAACTTTTAGTTAAGTTTCAATTAACTCATAGTGATTCTTAATTAGAAAGGTTTTCAAAAAGTTTTTTTACTCAATGCACACATAAAAGCCTTTTCGAAGGGTCCAAATATTTTAAGGTGTACCAAAATCTTATAACAACGTCACCCTTTTCTGTCTTTTTTACTTAATTTTTGTAAAGACACATTTATTGATGATTATGATGGAATCTAAAATTATAATGGTTTAAAATATAGTCCTGTTGAAAATTTTGACAACTTTTGATTCATTATTTTTTATGGGATCAAAATATAAGGTAAAAAGGACTGAGTAAGGATTAGGCCCTTTTCGTCCTATGTGGTACACCTTAAAGGATTTTCACCTTAAAAACTTCCCTAAGTTAGGTCCCCAAAGGAGTACAAATAAAAATATGACCCCTCATTTCCTTTAATCTATTCAACACCAGTTTTAAGCACAATCTTGCACCATAACCTTGTCAGTTCTTTTCATATTCATGTTTGCATATGTTAACATAATAAAAATCCATTTTCATGTTCATTTTACACATCTTGTGTTCTTGTTCTTAGTTCTTGTGTTTTTGTTTTTGATTCACATTATCTTGTTTTCTTCCTTGTTTGAAAGTTAGACTTTGACCTTTCCTTTAGCCTTTGTTTTTGTGGTTCCTCGTGTCATCAATAGTCACATCTAATTAAAATATAACTTGCCAAAAGATTAAACATAGTTGACTATAACCATATATACAGTGCATACATTATTCCACTGTATAAGTGTTTCTTTTGTAACTAACTTACAACTACAATACAACTCCCTAATTTTCTAACATGATATTTTTTTAAATTAATTTTTCATATTTTCATGGGATAATTGTAGTATAGGTGTATATTAGTTATTTTGGAGCTTTAGTTGTAGGGTAATGTAGTTGCGACGAACATAGTTTCTCATAGTGAAAAATGAAAATTAGAACACTAACAAAAGAAAACCTTAGTCATTATTATACTAATGATATTGAATCAGAATGGACACCAATTGAACCTATCATAAAAAATGTAATGTTGATAAGACCGAATCATTTATCATAACAATCATTCAATTTTCAATTCAACTTGTAGTAGCAAAAACCAAATCCATCATTCCCAAGGATTTTCACTAGATGAAAGGTCAAAGCAAGATAAAGTATACTAAAAAAAAAAATGTCTCCACTTTAACCTTGTGCCTCTTATATAAGTACCATAAAGTAGCATCAAATTAAGTGAAAGTATGTGTCAAGTAACATTAGTTGGTTTTATTAAGTTTATAAGAATCTAATTCTAAGAATTTTTTTTAAATGAATTTAAAAAATAGGTAAAAAATACATTTGAAATCGACTGAAAAATGTGTTCAAACCTAATTTTTGGTTAGAAAATTTAATGAAATGGATATGTAATAAGTTAAGAAATGAATATCAACATATGTTTTAACAAGGCATCCAAAAAAAATCTATTTCCTTTTTGTAAGAACCTACTTGACACCTACTTGAAACCAAAAGCCCATGGTGAAAAATAGACATCAAAAGCTATTTGTATATTGAAAAACTTACTTAAAACCTACTTTTACAATTTGAAATATGAAAATCAATGCACATTAGGGTAAACATATATCATATTTAGTCATTGAAATCAAAACATTCAATGTTCCATATTTTTATAATGGGTTTTGTTGCTATTTTAAATCTACTTGTTTCATTTTTGACAAGGTAATCAAGTCATTCATTTTATCTTGCTTACACCTTGAATTGGTTTTTGATCCTATAAATGTTAGAAAACATGACCTAACATATACAACTTTATTTGAATTCAAACAAAAGAAATTATTTTTATTAGTTCCTCTTCAACATGAAAACTTCTATATGATCTAAGGGTAAATATAGAAATGAAAAATTGAAAACAACTATACTTGGACACCTTTCATTCTTCAATTAAAAAACTTATATCTTTCATATGTAATTATCCAAATGTTGAATATAACTTTTTAATGCCAAAATTATGAAAGCATCAACCATGACAATAGCCTTCAAATGTCTCACATTCTATGTTTTATAGAAATAATAATACACCTTGTATCTTGACCGATGTGTCCAAATTTATAAATTTATCAAAATATTCATATATGGCCATTGGTTAATGTTGATGTATGACATACACATGCACTTGGATTCTTTTAATACAAAAACCAATGATGATTCAAAGCAACTTTTAATGGTAATATGCGTAATTTAGCAATACATATTTTATGTGCATATAAAGTTCACTCATATTTTGTTTTTATGTTTTTAAACAGTCTATAAACTATAATTTAACATTCTTTAAAACATTGTCCAATGATCATTTTGAGAGATTTCAATGTTGAAATTTGAATGACAATAAGAGTGCAAAAAAAAAGAAAACCAAAAAATTAGATTTCATGGATAAATTCAAATTAAAATCACAATTCAATGGAAACACCACAAAAGCCAAATTTCAATTAGATCATATATGGGCAAACATCCTTGGAAATGAATGCAAATATGGTCTAACTAAAGGGTGAAACCATGCAAATGTATACCAAAAAGTAATCTTCGTAAGTAAAAAAACAGAATTTTGAAACAAAGTAGGTGATGCCTTGTGTCCTTGTGAACTACATGAGGGCATCAGTGTAATTCTATGGTTGGGTGAGGCCATTTCATGCTAGATTAAAAAAAATAAAAAAATGTAAATGTAGTTTACTTAGAGGGGCCTTTAAATCCAAATACATACTTGCCATAACCCTACACAAATGACAAAATCAAAATATGTTTAATGGAAATTTATTTTTATTCATCATTGTAAAATACACCACTTATGAACCAAAATCAAATTCTCATACATTTTGTAAAGAAAAAGCACATAAAAGAGTAAAAATTATGCATATATAAAGAATATTATATTCATTTGCTCACAAGAATCAAAGTTTATAACAAAATGGAATGGTGCACCTCCCACTACCATCAAGAAAATTATATTTTGCTATAAAAAAAAATCTTGCACCTCTCACTATCACTGAAGATTATTAAAAATAAAAAAACTATTGCATCTCTCATTATCATTGATGATTGCTAAACAAAAATTAATCGCACTTGATTAATTGACATCCAATGGTGCAATTTAAGTAAATGTGGCATTATTTTATGTGTTTAAAAAGCTTACAAGCAAAGAAGGCATGCACCTCACCAAGGTCCTAAACCATCAACACAACAATAGTTTTAAAGTTGCAGGCATGAGGAGGGTGGATGGTTGTTAAGTTTTTTCCAATAAAATAAGCTCCTTTGCATTAAGAACATTGGTTTAGAAGTTTTGGAAATTAGTTCAAAATCTCCTACAAGAAATTTGAACTCGTTCGCCAACACATATTATCATAATTGGGTCAATGCAGCATTTAGTGCCAAAATCCCAAAGGGAACCTGGACTTGATTATTTACTTCACACGAAATGGAAAAGCTTTCACATTGCCTATTTAGCATGAAACTCAAAAACTTTCCCAATTGCTAATTTTGAGGGAAGGACTGCAATAAATATTGTCAACACAATGTTATTCACCTTTTGTTTGAATTTCACATTTGAAAAAGTCTTATAACCACAGAGGCTAATATTGTTCTAATCATCATGTTAATAATATTTACAACACCATTAGTGATCTAGTAGCCCATCAATGAACACATCCAAGTTGGGCCACTTTCAATGGGCCTTGTAGGTTTTTATCTATTAAGCATGTTGGTGTAGTGTTAAGACATGGGAGCTTAAAACGTCAGTTTTAACCCATAAATGTCAAGTTGCACCAAATTGGTGCACCCAAACCTCACACCACCCAATATTGGGTAATGTTGCAAAGTTTTTAAAAAGGTGTGATGAGTGAACATCTACTATCAAGCAAGGGATTTCATCACATGTCTTTAATTGAACGACAATGACAACAATCCAAGGTTTCAAGTGTGTGAAATCATGTGCCCACAAAAGGAAGCTTGATGACTACTGAAACTCCAACATCTTTTCAAAAAGTAAGTGCTAGGAACCTACTTATAAAAAAACAAAAAAAATGTAGTCATGTTCCAAATTAATTCATAACTACATACTATTGTTTTTATTTTTGTTGCAAACTAGCTTGCCAAGTGATCAAAGTTTTTAGCAAGCAACAACTTTAAAAATAATTTCAAAAAAACTTCAATATACAACTTCTTCTACGCTTTAGCATTCGACAAATAATAAAAAATGTTAGTTTTAGTTCTAAAGTGGAGATACATTCCAAACTATTCTAAGAGAATGTTGGCTTAGACAAGATCAAAATCAAGGTGACTTGATTGTGAATCAAGTCTTGCTCCTTGTTGATGAAGAAGAACTTCACAAAGTGATGAAACGGGCAAAGGTGTTTTTGGTCTAAAATATTTAGGTCCAAAAACCAAGTGGATAAGAGGAAAAGATGAAAGGTGTGCAACTAAGTTCTCCAACAAGTTTAACACCTCTTTTAGAAAGTGGTGGGCTAGAAAAACAACAAAAGTTCACACTTGACACATTTGCAACAAGGCAATTTGGAGTAGTTGCAAGAGAATTTAAAATAGTTGCAAATTTTGACAAAATGCCAACATGTGAAAAATCTCATGGCAATGGTGACTTTTGTGCAAAGTCCTACCACACACTACAACAAGCATTGATGCATCCTCCCCCAATAGTGTTTGAGACATAAAAGAAAAAAAACACATTGAGAAATTCATGACCATGTTAAAGCTTTTGGTTTTTTTTTTTGTAAACTTTGCAAAAACAATTAATTAAAAAGCTATGCCCGCATGACATTGAAAATTTCAATCTTCCTAATGAATGTGCTTTTTTTTTGTTCAATGTGACAACTTTTGCACAAAAACAAATTAGCTCAAGCTTAAGTTCAAGTTTGAACATATTGTTGTTACGCTTGAGCTATGCCCAAGAAAGAGAGGAAATATGGATAGTTTGCCACCTTGTTGTTCTTCCACATTAGGCAATGGCAATGCCCAAGTGTCTCTAAAAAAAAAATGAGTTTGGTGATATGGTAGATTTGTCAAAATTTTCCCAAAAAATTAGTTAAATTTTGTGACAACTTTCCACTTGACTATATAATCTTAGCTATCCTTTTGAACTCCTTTAGGTGTAAATGTGCAAGAAAAATCTAGTGACCAATGATCATTTGGATAATTATTTGAATGTAATAGGGCTTCATAGGTTTGTGAAATTGAAAGGACCAATGGAATTGCTAGAAATTGACCATTTTTTTCAATGTTTAATATGTTTTGAGAATTTTTTTTCAAACCCATGGGGTTGTTGGATTTGGTGGTTTCAAATTGTCTCTTCATTTATTTGTCTTCAATCAACAAATAATCACTATTGTACCTTCTATTGACAAACAATGTTTTAACATAACACATGATACTTCTGCACTTTGTATGCTTTTCATCTATCATGATACATTATATTGACTTGAACACACTAGTAACTTGGAAAGTGCATTTTTTTCCCCCTTTTTTCCCCTTGGGTATCTCAAATAACAATGGTTTTGGAATTTTTTAAATATTAATGATTTCTAAAATTTCAATTACTGAATTTCAGATTTGTTGTAATATCACTAAACTCCCATTATGTTTTGGTAGTAAGCCATGTAATTTAGATAAATGCCAATTAATTTTTTTTCTAAATCAATAATTTATAGGGCACAAATATAACAAATTAAATATTCAAAATAAATAGACATGCACCTCTATAAAAGCTAAAAAACATCTAACATACATTGCCAAAACAAGAAAAAAACCCTAAATGGAGTGAATAGCCCAATTGTGTAGTTAGGAATGCTTGAAAAATGGTGCAAGAATTTTTAAATGGTTGATTGGTGGGAGAAATTTACATTGAATTAATGATTTTCAAATTAGCAATAATTAAATCGAGTGAATTATGTTCATTAGTTTAGTTCATGTGACTTTTTACTAAGCCTCATCTTCACTATATATATATATATATTTTTTTATTTATTTATT
>Ga0209208_10010871_pt1 | contig 11724 bp, 18 predicted proteins | sample S1TSphfallax_3_FD_187694 | JGI IMG/M metagenome (GOLD analysis project Ga0209208, IMG submission 187694) | Host-associated microbial communities from peat moss isolated from Minnesota, USA - S1T2_Fd - Sphagnum fallax MG (SPAdes) (version 2) | ecosystem: Host-associated > Plants > Peat moss >...
GGCGGGGGGTTGTAAAAAACTTTTGAGTCCAAACTTTTTTTTTCACATGCCTCTTTTGCCTCCTAAAAAAAATGGTTTTTTTCAACGTTTGCCACACATCTTCACTAATGTGTACTAGTTTTTTATCATTCAATATTTTTTTCTTAAAGTTTCTCATGAATAAATGTATTGCAAGGACCTCTAAGCTTGACAATGATGTTGTTATAGAAACATTGAATGATGATGAAAGATATGAATGAAAAAGTCAAAGATATTAAACCCTAATTCATTGCGAGAGAGACAAAACACTAGTGTTGCCTTAATTGTTTTTCAAATTTCAAAATTAAAATTCCCTAAATTTAATGGCTCAGATTAAATCAGTAGATTTTTGTACTGAATATTCCATGATTAATGAAATGGATGTACAATCAACTACATATTTCATTTACATATTTTGACATTTTGGACATATGTTTTCATTGAGATTCATGACTAAAAACTTTGGTTTCTCGTGTAATTTGTGTCTATGGATCATGCTTTTAAAGCCTACTAAATAGATGAAATTTTCCATTGCAACTACACCAACTCTGATTCCATCCTCCATAATAAGATAACAAACTAAAAGACATGTGCACATTAAGAAAAAATTCATTGTGTTACCATCATATGCCATTAGTCCAAATTCGATTCATATAACAATTGCAATTTATAATCCTTCTTTGTCCTACAAATGTCTAACTTTTGTAGTCATGAATAACATATTTTTATTTCAACCTTAAAACTATGATCCCTTGGTCAAAAACACATTTTAAGCACTAAAAGGATTGGTTATAATGTTTTATTAGTCCTTTTTTATCATTCATTCTAATAATTTTGTTCAAGCTTTTTGGGCTTGTTAACAAATTATGATATAAACCTTCTTGTTGCAAAACATCAATCAATTGTGAAATTTGATGAAAAAAATTCAACAAATCATCAAAATATAAAGAGTGGTTACACATTTTGTGGCTCCTTTTATCTTAAATGTATAACATCCTTGATAAACATACAAGACCAAATAACAATGTAATTTCTTTGAAGGCTTGAATAATAAAATGTTGAACTCCAGCTCTTGCTTCCTTTTTATTCCTGTCAATATTTCTCCCCTTCACGCGTTGCTTGTCTTGTAAAACAACAATATGTGGAAGATAACATAGAACACCATTCATGTTGAAAATAAGCAATTTCATTCCAACAGAAAAAGACGCAAATAAAAATGTCAACATACACATGTAGTTAATGTAGATGGACACATAGCAATGACCTACCAAACTGGCCCAAGTTAGCACAAAAAAATACATAAATCATCATCACATCTTATATGTTTTCAAATATTACAACACTTCCTTTATCAAATCCATTTCCAAAACTAAGGATGAACATGTTAAAATAAATAGAATTACACCATATGCATTTATAGTAGCATCAATCAAATGTGATAAAGTGAACATGAAATCTAGAAAGTTTGTCCTTCAATTTTTCTTCATATTTAACATCACCTATCATAGTATCTTGGTAAATTTCAAATTTGATTATCGTCTTTGCAATAAATAATTTTTGTATAAGAATTGGGCGACCACTCGATTTTATATCCATATTTTAGAATCAGGCAAGTGCCTAATTAACAAACATTCATAACACCGGACTCTCTATATTTCGTTTCCGACCAACATAATACTCAATGTCACAACTTGTAATGTTAAAAAAAAACTCAATCAATTTCCATACAACTACGTGAGCTTCAAAATGATGTTACAAAATCAATTACATCTTATTCTTCATTTCATTCTTAGAATAGTACAATAGGACACATCACAACCACTATTGCAACCTTCATATAATATTTTGTATTTAAGATCGTTCTAATTAATATGTGTCATGCTAACAAAAAGGTTGTCTTTTACAAAACAAGGAACACTAAAAACTTCAAAAACTAAAGAACTTCCAAGTAAGGAAAAAGATCTGCCAACATGTAATTGCTATCTATATGAAAACCTTGAAATGTTTCAACAAAAATTGCATTAAATGGCTCATTGAAAAGACTTTTATATGGGGTGTCGTCAACCAACATTGTATTCCTAGCATGAGTATCTAAATATTTAAAAAATTACACGTTTAAATTCTTATGGAGGACAAGCTTCTCAAGATTGGAAGAAAGAAAATGAAGTTTTTTCGTGCAAGACTCTTAGCCAAGTACCTTGGAGGGATCAAAAGCAATTCCAATTTCTTGATGGATTTTGATCCAAATAATTATTGATGTTGTGGCATTGGGTTGCAAGCCATATGTACACACTAAATTGTGCCATACATCTTTCCAAGATTACTTTCAATCCAAGCCTCAACACAATACTTTGAAACAAGACAAAGGGTTTTTGATGCCAAGTTAGAGGCCCCATCTTTTGAACTATCTTGAAACTTGTAATGACCAAAACCCCATTCAAATCGAATATATCATTGACACAACTCACCTCATGAGATGGCGAGACATCAATAGAACCTAAAGATGAAATAATCTTAACTTCTCATCCATGTAATGCAATAATGTTAAGGAATCCACATCCTTCAAAACCACATCTAGTAGATCAATCTGGGGCATTTCAATAACCTATCAAAATATTAAACCGATCACACTTCCAATTCCTCTGTGGTATAAGGTTAGGATTGAGCAAATAAAGAAAACGTTCCCTCATATGACCACCCTTGAACCTAGAAAGTTGTAGAATTTAATCTCACCTCAAACTTCAACTATAGATTGAAAACAATCAAAACTTGGTGAAGTACCCATTTTCGGATCCTTTGATTTCTTGTTCTCTTCACATAGATAATCAAATTCTGAAATATCCTTTAAGCAATCCACACCTATTGCTACAACTTGTGACCCGAAGAAGGGGATGCAGATACCCCTGAAAGTGACTCCCTGCATATGACAAAAAGACCACAAAAAAATTATGTACACTAAATAAAATCAAATTGCACCAATTTCAAAACCTAAAAGAGGAAGCACAAGTTACCTACTGTGATCCTACCTTGTGATTGGATTTCTACCCAAATCTTCCTCCTTTGCAGCTTGTATGGCCACGTCCTAAGAAGAAGGAATCTTAGCTCCCAAATTGTGGCAATGCAATGACTTCCTCTCACCACCAAGCATATAATGTGACCCTGGCTTTCCCCAACATGTACCACTTAAGCAATAAAATTCAGGATGGATCTGAACATGAAGCATCATAGAAGCCACAGTTTTCCTACACAATTCCAACAGATCCTTAATGGGTTTTGTGTAATCTACATGGAGTCAAAGTACCTTGCCCAAAACCAAACAATAAGTGATGAGATAATTTAGCCCATCAAAAGAAAAGCTGATGATGATTTCCAATGCTCTCAAACCAAAGGAATTTCAAACTTGTAGTTATCAACTAACTATTGCATTCACAAAGCTTACATCTGAATACAAACCTGGAAAATGTGCCCAAGATATCCCCTTCATCTCTCCCATGTACACTGAAAAGCTTTTCTAGTCAATGTCCAAGCAATCATAGTTTAGAAAATGTAGATGAATCACATTCCAGCAATCATACCTTCTCCACTTGTGCTCTCTACTTGGGTAGACAATCAATGGTTTTTGCAATTTCATCACACTGATCTACACAAGAATTCTTCATTACTTCAAGACCCAAGCAGTGTCTGGGAGACTTCAACACCACTAAGAAGTGGTAATAGAGCAAACTCAAAGCTCAAAGCTCAAATATACATCTTGGAACACATTGTGGTTCACATATGACTTTGCACCTAGAAGGCCATGTTGGTCAATGCAGCAAATACTACAAAAGATTGAAATTTGTGGCCTGAATAATTCTTTGTTACAAAAGTGTTAATGGAAAGCATAAATGCCTGGTATGCTCCAAACATCCTATTGCTTCTATTTGAATTCAAGCACTGGCAACTTTCTTGGCAGAAAGAAGATCAGATATCTGGTTTGTGTAAGCATCAGGCTGGATGGAGTTGTCAGGGCTTTGGAGTGTCTCCAGAGTTGTTACTCCTGCAGAGCACCAAGAACACCTGTGAGAATTTATATGACAAAGAAACAAGCTCTTTGTCTCAGTCCATGTAAAGGAGTACAATAGAGAAGTGGTAGTACTCAGAAGATGTACAATAATAGAAGGAGAATCAGTTGTAGAGTACCAGAGAGGACAAGCAAAGTTTTGCAGCCACCATTCTGCCCAAAGAGAATATCAGTATCAAGCCTGTCGCCCACCATGCAGATCTCTGACTTGCTGATTTTGAATCTGGTAAAACAATTCAGAAAAGCTTAAGCAACATCATGCAACTTCTACCTTCTACTTCAACAAATGCAAGATATCAGACTGCTTGTTTCACACAGTGAATTCTAAGTCAAGGTACCACAGGTTCAGAAGGGCACCAAGCTGACCAGTAAACTGTCATCATGAAGCATTGCTGACAGCATTCACATGCAAAGTGTTCATGAATAGAGTTAATAAATATTCCAGCAACTCTCAAACAATGAATAAGCTTCACAAAAGACAATCAAAGCAAATAAAGTCAAAAAGCCAGAGGTGAGCTAGGCAGAAAATAATGCACAGATCATTAGCAGACAGGCAGGCATTAATGCATGGCCATTTCACAACTGGAGGTAACAAAGTGTTGCACAAAGTCAAGAAGAAACAAGGAGCCAGAGAAGGTGGGGAGAGTAAGAAAAGACTTCATACTCTGAAGCAAGATAGTCCATCATAAATGTTGAGGGCTTGCCCACTACAAGTGGCTCCTTCTTTGTGGAACCTTTTATTGCTCCCACCATTGCTCCCCCTCCTGTTTCACCCTTCCTCTCAGTATGTTTCCCTGACACTAGCACCTTCAGTTCCCTCTCTTCCCTATACAAAATTTAAGGGGCAAAGTAGATATCTCTTGGTACCACTGCAAACAGGCAGATTTGACAGTTAGATACTCTTCAGTTTGCAAAATGACCTACAGAAGATGAGACCCAACTGGGTGTCTGTTTATGTGATTATTAACAGAATTTATTTGTTGGAGGCACCTTGGTTAGAGATAAGTATACATGTGAAGAACAGTTCATGATAAGGGAAGAGAATTGCCTGCCCATTCTTGGGCATCAGTCAAATGAGTCACAGCATCACAGTTGGTGGCAATGAACAGACAACCAGGATTTTCTCGTACACATAGAGTTGCATACCTGGCCAACAATCCTGTAGTTAGTCAGGTTTTTGCTCACCACAAAACAAGGCACACATGAGATCACTTGAGAAGACAATTCTGAGACTTATATCATAGTCCCAGACAAGCACTTATTTAGTCACACAATTTGGCCTTTCTCTTTCTGGCAAGGAAACATGCTACACCTATGTCCATACACTAGAAACTACCAAAACTGCTTTTCAGCACACTTCTACACTTTCTCCTTCCACTCCCTGGCCTACGGTGTATCATGAAACATGAAAGCTGCATGGTGAGCACCAACCAAGTATGCAACTGGAAAATGCCAGAAAAGATGAAGTAGACTCACTGAAGTTTGTAGTAATTGATGTTCCTATCGAATCCCACAACCACTGCTCCCACCTGCACCCAGGAAGGCTTTTTATCTTAGTAAGAATAAAGAAAAAACCAAACTGCCCCCACACATCTCCATAGGAAGAAAGCATACAGAAAGCATCACTGCCTTCAGCTCAATCACACCCCAAGGTCATAGAAACAATGACAGACATCAGATTGATTGTTGAGGAACACATGTTCTGACTCCAAAGAATATTTGCTTTTGCTCTAACAAATAGCAAAATTGAAAGCACATAATGCATACACATGAGAAAGGGGAGAAATCATACATCCTGGTCATGCTCCATGAAACGACCTGGTGCCAAGTCTATTTTCTTGTCCCCATCTTCCTGGAAATCCAGCAACCCAATTACACGCCCAACTATCAGATAAAAACCTTCAGTTTTGGCATGCTTCTTGGCACAACCTCCATAACAGGTGAAAAGAGAATTCAAAGTGATGACTCAGATGAATACTAGATGCACAGTACTTTGGCACCGATGATAAGTAGCGAAGACAAGTTAGGACTGGCAAAGGAGAGAGAAGTACAGGGCCTCCAATGTAACTGATGCCAGCTTGCTTGAGCTCCAACTGGATTCCCGCTTCACCAACAACATACACCTGGTAATGCATTCAATGTTCCCCCTAAGCAATCAATACAGTGAAAACATGTGACTAACCTTGCTGTTAGCCCATTCAGAATGGTTTTATTATCATGGTTTTCCCTTAATTTGTGTTCAGGAAGGAACACTAAAATTCAGCTGTTCATAAAGTGTGTCCAGAGAGAGAAATGTCTGTACCTTCTTGTCTGAAGGGAAGTTTATTGATTTCAAGTAGGCAGCTGCTGCAAAGGATGATGCAAATATCTCCTCCTGCAGCACAGTAAGTAGTTTGGTGAACTCATTGGGTAGAACGAAGAAGCATACCACACAATCAAGAAACATAACTATATTGTAGGCAAGGTCTGCCAAAAAATACAGTGAACTCTGCTGCACTTACCTCAGTCACATCAAGACCCAGTGACTCAAACTTCTTTCCATACTGCTTCCTTGATTTGGTGGAGTTATTGGTCACAAACACCAGTTTCTTTCCCTGCCAAGCTCCAAAACCTCGATCATAAGTTGCATCTCATGAATGACACATATCAATTTTGCAAATCCTACCAGGATCACACTTCCAAACCAGAATCAAGCCAAATATGCATGGGAAATAAAAGAATTTGAATGTCCATAGAAAAATCTTGTCCACAGTTCTTTTGAGAGAAAGTGCAGCATGGTGGAAACAGGATTCACCTTGCTACGAAGCATATCAAGAGTCTCTGGAACACCATTAATAAGCTTGTCCCCCTTCCAGATAACACCTGCACATGGAACCATGAGAAGCATTGAGTAACCCTAATCATCAAAAAATTAGTAACAGATTCTTATCAAAATTTGGAAGGGTTTTATGGGCTGCTATCACTTCAATTGAAGCAGCATTGCACAATTGTGGATTTGTTTATGGGACAAAATCTAACAAATATGGCCTGTCCAGAAACTTGATGTTTCTTCGAGTCAAGGTGGTGAAATCTCCAATCATGTCCAGTGTTTCCAACACATTAAGAATGAATGTGAAGGTGTATTTCCCTTTCCACAATGAAACACTTCCTGGAATATGAGTTCACCCAGAGCATGTTACTGCAATTCTGAGAACTCAAATACAGATTCATTGCTGAGAAGAAGATAGAGAACAATCCCTGTATATAGGTAGTAGGTCCCTAGAGAAACATGGTGCTTATTGATAAGCTGGCTGCACTCCTTGAAGGAAGGTGCACATGATCCAACAACTATTGCAGTTTCTGTTGAAAGACATCATTTTTCTCTGCAGAAAATCACTAATAGTTGATCAGCTAGTCGATTCTTATTACGAGCGCAAAACGCGCAGACAGGAAACCAGGAAGGAAGGAAGAAGAAGCGGAAGGGAAAAGAAAATCAAACCATCGCAATCGAAAATGAATGTCTTGGCACTGTCGATCAACTTTGCAGCGTCAGTCAAGAAAGGCGCTACGAGCGTTCCTGCGAAGTTCAATCGGATATGAATCAGAACACTCTACCAACGAATTGTAACTCTTCTTCCAGCTTTCCATTCTAGATTCCTGCCAAAAAAGCTCTTTACAACAAGAACCTGTCCAAAATATAAGAATGAAATCGCAAGGGAGAATGCGAAGTCTTATGGAAGAAACAAACCAGTAGAACTACCATTTTCTTCCACAGATGCCCGCACGGCACTCATCGATCTGTGACGCCAAACAGGAGCCTCAGCGACCGAAGCGAGAGGTCGGATTTGTAGAGATGACAGACCACCACAACGGAAGAATGGCCTCTGGCTTACGAGGTTGTCACTCTGCCAAGAAGCAGCAGCAGCAGTAGAAGGCTTTGCGGCAGAGATCAGTACTGGCTGCATCGCAATTCTCACTCTCTGCATACAAAATCCCCCTGTCTGCATCTTTGTTGTTCTCAAATACCTCCAAACGCAACCATCTAAGACAAGAAATGGAAAAATAATGAGCTTCAAAACCAGCTTAAACCAAGCAACCAAAGCAGCTACCCCACTGTAAAAAAAATGAAAGGGGCTTTATCCTCAAGCAAGAAGCCCCCTTCATTTGTAGGCAAGTATAAGGGCCTAAAGTTGCATTCACACTTGGGGTCACGGACTCTAGGGTAGAGTCCCATAACACCATGCTAGCCAGCCATTTAAGACTTAAATCTAGTTGCCATGAAAATTTTATATTAAGCTATAGCATCCACGTAACATTGGGTGCCACCTAGGATGCCACCTAGGTTTTCATTTAACACTGACTTAACATCAAGTGTGAAGGGGGAAACCCATTGACTCTTTTATAAATCTGTTGACAGTCTAATTAAATGGGGTGAGGGGATGGGAGTTTCTTCATTTTTTTGGTGTTTTGAGGTGAGTGAGGGTGCAAAGGTTAAGTATGTTAAAAAAAAGAAGTGTGGATAGTCCACATTTATTACACTCTCCAACTACATATTTGGGTGAAGAGATGGGATTTTTTTTCAAATTAAAAATATAAATAATTTTTTTTGAAATGAGTGAAGACCTAAAGAGGGTTGAATATGGTCATAAGGTAGTAAGTTATTGTCTTAAGGCAAAATAATTTTGAATTGGAATAAAAGGTTAGCTTATTAATGAAGTGAATTTTCTAACTTGGCTAACCTAATGGGCATCCTCATAAATTTTTAGTTAGTTACTAGTGATAGGTTTTCACTTATCATTTCTTATTTACTAAGAGGATTAAAATATTTAAGTTTGTTGATCAATCACATAGAGGAGATTTTGAAAAAAATTAGGATAAGATTTGAGTGAATGTTGGTGTTGTTTGGTCTTGTGGAGTAAATTAGGATAAAGTGAAGAAATCTAGGATGATAAAAGGAAACCTTTACGTGGTGGGGAATCACTTTTGGTTTTTTTTATCCCTTGGGTTTATTCTTTCATATGGAACTTCTTTATTTTCTTGGTTGATTCTTATTGATGTATATTTATGTTATTTTGAAAAAATGAAGATAAAATATTTTTTGTGTTAAGAAGAATGTGCATTTGTGTGAAGGTCATGGACCTGAAAATAGGTTTTTTTTTTTTTTTTTTTTTTTGCTTTCATTACCTCTTAATGTTGATAATAGGTTTAGTAAGTTTGATGTAAAACATTATAGTTCTCGTGTTAGTTTAGTATTTTCTTCATTTTTAAAATTCTTTCTTTCATCTCTATTCTCTAGACATTTTTTTTGAACATGACAATAACTATTACAAAACAATAACAATAGACCTGTAAATGGTTCAAAAGAAAGCAAATAATTTTTTGGCCAAAGTGAACAAGCACCCACCAATGCACCAACATGGATGGATGGTGCACTGATGGGTGTACCTTTTTCTCCCTCCTTGTCCTTGGGTTAACCAAGGTGGTCAATTCAAGTTGGCCTTTTTTTTTTCCTTTCTTCAACCCAGGTTGGTTTTTTTTTGGGAATTTTTTTTTCCTCACCCCCCATGTCTGCCCATGTCTCACTTACCTACCTACCTACATTTAGACTACTTGCCCATGCACCCTCCCTCCCCCACCTACCTACCCACCCACCCATTTGCCTACTTGCCCATCAACCTACCTACCTATGTATTTACGCACTAAATCTCCACCAAGGCAATGAAGGTGTTGCAATATACCAAGTAGGTTGCTTTGTTCTCCTTCTTACCTACCTCCCTACTAGATCCTATAACTTTGTGATTGTTGAAAATAAGGTTGCAATGACCCAATCGAATGTATTGCAATTAAACCTTTTTTTTTTTTTTTTTTGTAGCTCTATACAACTCAATAATTAAATCCCATATGAAGATATTGCAAATGAACTTGATATGTTTACTCAAGCCACATCAATCCACTGATGTAACCATTCTTGCAATACCCTCATTGAACTTCCTCACAATTATTAAATTTCAAACTTGTGCCATACCCTTAGCACAATTTACAAATATATATATATATAAATGAATTAATCGTCACATTGCTTTCATAAAGGTAATGCACACCCACTAGATGATTTTATTGAAATGCATTACTATTAGGGCAAAGGGAAAATATCGTATTCCATTTGATTTCTTTTTTCCTTACCCTCATCAAACTAATGCATGAGCACAACAAATTTATTATAATGCAATACCTTCAATCCTATTAAAGTAATTTCATCTCATTTAATTCAACAATGCAATACCCCAAGGACACATTGAAAATAACATATCCAAGCTAATTAATGCCCATATACATTACCCCCATCAAGGTAATGCAAATGCACTAGATCATTTTATTTGTTTTGCAATACCCAAGTAGGCCTAATTGTAACTATTTTATCTCATTTATTTCATATGTCGACACATTGACAATATAATATCCAACCCAATTCACGTGTGCATTACCCTCATCAAAATGATGCAAATGCATTAACTTATTTTGTTGTTATGCAATACTCATGCCCAAGATAATATATTCACTTCATTTGATTCAAATTTGTAATTACTAGATTATTTTGGTCTCATGCAATATCCTCATGCTTATGTTATATTTCATATCATCTAATTGAACAATGCAATACCCTGTGAACACATTGACAATATCATATCCAACCATATTCACGTCTACATTACACCCATAAAAATAGTGCATATCCTCTATACCATTTTGGTGTTTTGTAATACCTTTAGCGCAATTGAAATTATTTCATTTTATATAATTCAAAAATGCAATACCCTAAAAACATATTGGAAATAACTTTTGTCGACCCTATATGCAATACCTTAATATGGTTATTAACCAATATTTAATTGTGGCCTCACATAATACTAAAGTAAAAATTAATTAATTCAATTGTAATACCCTTATTTGGTTTACCCTATTCCTATTGGGGTTATGTAGTATTATCATGGGTGTATTAAGGTTAAGTTTAAGGGTTAGGGTATTGCATGGACCAAAATATCAAAGCTTGTGCAATATTGTTATGGGTTTATTAGGTTTAAGGATAGGGTTGATAGAATATGTTTTGTCTTGTCTCAAGGGTACTGCATAACAAAAATATAAATGCAATACCCTCAACATGCATGTATAAACTATCTCAAAGTTCTAACTATGAAATAAAGGATTGTTTTTACAATGAGGGTATTGCACAAAGTCATGCCTTTAGGCTTTAATGGAACTTCCACAAACGTTTGAACTACAATTGCAATACCTTCATGTACTAACAATACATCCAATCAATTTTTTGTTTAATGCAAGATGCACATACATTATATATGGATCTTAGTAACCTTGTTTTTGTACAAATAAAATTCAATTTTTTTGCAAGTAGATATCTTTACATACATTCATTTCCAATGCTAATCGGCTATATCCATAGAAGCTAAATTAATCTACAAAAACGTGGCATGGAAAATTCATGGATGCCATACAAACACACAAAGGAGGGGCTTACCTTTCCCCCCCCCACCCACACACACACAAAACAGAAACAAAAAGAACAATTAAAATTAAAAACCCCAAAAACAATATTGAGAAAACCAAAGGAAGAGAAAGAAGAAAACAAACAAGAAAAAACAAAGATTAAT
>Ga0209208_10010872_pt1 | contig 11724 bp, 10 predicted proteins | sample S1TSphfallax_3_FD_187694 | JGI IMG/M metagenome (GOLD analysis project Ga0209208, IMG submission 187694) | Host-associated microbial communities from peat moss isolated from Minnesota, USA - S1T2_Fd - Sphagnum fallax MG (SPAdes) (version 2) | ecosystem: Host-associated > Plants > Peat moss >...
CAACATGCACCCAAGATGCACTTAATAATGTGAACCCAAAATATTCCCCCAATAGCATCACAAATTTTCCCATCTCCTTTGTCCAAAAATGTTGACTTGTGTTGTATATAGGTGGACTAAAGGGTAGCCTTTTTCACAATATTGTGTTAATAATAAAAGCTTCTATTTGAAGAAAATAAAAATAATAAAATTCCTTATTTAAAAAAGTCCTTTTGAAATGAATTTTCTTTTTCTTTTTCCAAAAAAATTGTGTAATGAAAATGTTCTATTTTTTAAAATTTTGGCTTTTATTCTTATAGACTTTATGAATTTTCATTTTAAGATTTCTAAATGGCATCCACCATAACAGATGACATCAATAACTTTTGATATAACTTTTGACCTAGGTTTAGAAATTTTCATAGTTGAATGAACAATTGATAATCAAATATTACAATATTAAAACCTTAAAAATTAACAACCATGTTCATTCAACTATTTTTAAAAAGCTTATATGAACTTGTATGGAGTGTTTATCAACTAAAATTGAGTCACTCATCCATGCATTCACCCTAGATTTTAATATGTCAAAAAATTGAAGAATAATGATTAACAATTTCATCTATTTGGATTATTTGCTGATGGGATTCATCCAATAGAATTATAAACCTCCTACCATAATGCATTTCAAATTTGGAAGTTAGTCAATGGGTTTCATTTATTCAGATCTTGCAAATTCATTTTATGGTGTCATTTTCATCTTTACTGTTCAATTCCTTGTTATTGGAAAAGAATTCATACATGGAAGTCCATCTAAAAGGGTCAAATTCTTTGCTCTAAACACATTTTACTTGATCATATCAGGTTTATGTGTAAAATTTCACCACATTTAACTATGCAACTTTATTATACAATAATTCCTTTCATCTATGAAAATCTGTTTCACCCAATTGAATGCATTTCATTCATCTAAGTTCATCCAACATCTTTACTACTTTCATTCCCATTAGTTTATTTATACATTGTTTCAGTTAACTAGATTAGGTTAGTTTCAGATGCCGTCAAAACTCATTTAATTGGTTTTGACAGCATCCATAGCCTTTTGTTTCATTTGATGGGGTCACATTCATGTGTTGACTCCATTCATCCATTGGACTTTCATTCATTCGCAACATCTATTAGATCCTATAAAATTACATGCATCCAAACCCTTTTCATTTCGTCCTCAAGCCATTCAAAACCATGTCAAGTACTAGCTTAAAAGGTGGGCTCCTTGTGAACAGGTTCCTTCCAGCTTAACACAACTACAGCATAGAAAACAATCATTTGGCTCCCAAAAGAAACTCTTTTGGAGAAGAAATGAGCACTAGAAACAATGATGTCGGTCCCAAAATAAACATTTTGGAGAAGGGCAAGATAAATCCATTGTGAAAAAGTTGACATTGGGAAACTATTTTGTTGAGATGCCGATTGGACATCAAAATGATGTAACCCTGTAAAACTTTATTGATAGACACACTGTAGATTAGGAAAATGTACAAAGGGATAAGAAGAAAGAAAAGAAGAAAAGGGGGAATTGTGTTATTAGGTCAACATTGGACATTGTACAGAACATGTACGAGATCCAGTGTGGACTTCATGTTGAGCACATCCTAGATTATTTGGGGAACTTCTACAAGGTCCAATTGCAGTTAGACATGTGTGATAGAAGGTTTCAAAAACACTATTTGAAAATGGTAAAGTCCAATGGTGTAAAGTTGAAAAAGTAGAATGCAAAGTTGTTAAGTACACGGTGAACAGGTGAAGTCATTCCAATGGTGTAAAGTTCTAGGCAACCACTGTGGAGTTACAATAGTTCAATCATAAATGCAAAGTTGTTAAATCTAATGATGAACAGGTAAAGTCCAATGCTCCAAAGTTGTTATTCCAACATTGAACTGGTAAAGCCAAAAGCTTGTGCATAGGATAATGTGCGGTTGGAAGATTACAATTGCAATACATCCAATGTGCAAAAGGAAGCATAATGGGAAAATGTGGTTTCTTGCAAGGCAATCACTAGTCTTGTATGAAAACACTTTTGTGCTTTTACTCTTTGCAAGACCAAATTACTCATTGCCTTAAGGTGGACACACGCGCACAAACACACTCTCTTGCGTGTGTGTCTGACTTCAATTAACGTCAAAACTTTTCGAAAAGTATACGGAATCTTTTCTTTGCAAGAAAATTTCCACACTGGCTTACAGACATGTGTTCAAATTTTTTTTGTCATGAAGTTAATAGAAGAACCTTCAGTGTTTGGAAATTCTATTGGGGCTTATTGTTGTGTCAAGATATTTCCCAAATTTGTCTCCTACTCTCATCATCTTCCTCTTGGAAGCCAAAACAAAGTCTTGGTGGTTCAAAACATCCAGAAGATTGCTTCTAATACATCAGTCCGGATTAGTTGTTTGTCACATTACTTCATGGCCTTTGCGTGGACATACCAACACCAATTGTTTGATTTTGCTTGATTCACTGTCGCCCCCCCCAACAGGCACTTTGGAATTTTGTGATATTGAAAATTGGGCAAAATTTTTCCCCAAAATAGCAAAATTAGTCGAATTTACACTAGAAATAGAAATAAATCCAAAACATTCCCCATTTTCTTGGCCCAAAAAAAAGCACTCACTGCCACAAAGAGGACTGTAGAAAGTTCTATAGTTTTCTTAGTAAATAACCTCATCTAGTAGGTGAATGGAGTGTGCTCATTTCGTGGTCATTAGAGGGATGAATCTTGGACGGAGAGGGGGTGAGAAACTAGTCTTGTGTTTTTGTTTTCTTGTTTTTCATTTCTGTGATATCAAAAATTTGACGAATTGCTTTTTCGAAAAAGAAGAAACAAAAGTAGTCGAATTTACACTAGAAAAAAGAAAAAAGAAAAACCAAAATTATATCCCAGTTTAGTTTTTCTGGGTCCAAAAACCCACAAAGTTTTTGGGAAAAATAATATTTAAAAAAAAACAAAAAAAAAAACACTGAGTTACAGGAGCAGGACCAATTTTTAACCCTTCACAACCAAACTCTCCTTGATTGGACAAATGATTGATTCCACTGGGACTTCTTCCTCAACTCATCAGGCGCTTCCACGTGACAGGATGACCCACAAGCAGAATCTAGGAGTTAGCTATTTAATGATCCAACTTGTGCTCCATTTCTCAAGATGCTAGCAACTTTCAACAACCTAGTAATAAGCACAATTCGAAGAAGAGGCAGTTTCTCCGGCAGGGAAGTTGGTGCCACAGATCGTTCGTGTCTGAATCTGAAATCTCTAGTTTGCTGTGCAGCTGCTGCAAGAACATAAAAATTGAAGCGTGTTCGTTTCGAACCAGAAAAAGCTCACAAGCTTGATTAATGCTTTGTATGTAATTGATGCTGCGCAGTTACAACGTACACAATTACATATACTGCCGGACCATGGCATGATACGATTGAAGTTGTTATGATCGGCGGCATTGCGAGCATATATTATACTGCAAGTCGACTATCGATCAATTGATGATCTTCTAGAGTTTAATCGCAACAAGTTTTGGGTCACATCATTAGTTTGAACCTGCAGCGTGGCCAATCTTTTTCTTCTTTTTTGTAGAGGAAATTTTGAGCAGGACCTAGCTAGAAATTATTAGGACGCGAGAATTAATAATCCTTGGCAGGAGTTGCTTTGAATTGGGTTTCGCGGTAACAATTCTTCTGCAGGAATATCGTGGCTCAGATGTACGAACTACCGATGAGACTCGGAAGCTCATCTTCAACTCGAATCCGTTTCTGGGGTCTTTGTCTGACTCTGCTCGTGTTCTCGGCTATGGAATGGATGACTTGCGGAAGAGCTGAGCAGACGGATCTGATCATCCAGAATTACGCGCAGCAGACGGATTCATCTGCAGAGATCAGTACAGGCGCTGAGGACTCTACTACTCATGAAAAGAAACGGCCCACAAACTCCAACTTCGTGCAGGCGCAGGGAACTCAGTTCACCCTGAACGGCAAACGCTTTAACGTCAACGGTGGCGACTTCTACTGGTCGATGACGGTACAAGCCACTTCTCCGTCCCTAAATGCCGTGTCGACCGAGATGCAGGAGGCCTCTAGCGTGGGCGTCAATGTGGGTCGCTGTTGGGCTTTCGCAGACGGCAACTATAATGGTGCGCTTCAAACGTCGCCCGGTGTCTACAATGAACAAGTATTCAAGGTCAGAAATTCTTGTTCGCGTCTTTAATCAACAACCTAAATTAATCGCAGCTATATGCTCTAGTTATAATCACAGAGTTATAAATATAATCCTCCCTTGAGGACTTGATCAACATCGAAGAATACATGTGTTTTCAGCTGTGAATATTGGAATGTACCTTAATTCACAAGGAGCTCTTGGATGATTCCTTTGTGGGAAATTTTTTTCTAACTTCACCTCCAAGAATAGCTAGACCAAAAACGCAAGTAACAGGCAATTGTCCAACACAGGGAGTTTTGCAACATTCTCAGGGAAAGGTCTCGCAGGGAAAGTTCAATAATGCCATCTAGAAGGGCCTTCAAGGGCTGGAATTGGGTCGGTGCAGGCACTGGATTATGTAATAGCTGAAGCCAAGAAGTATGGAATCTATTTGATTCTCAGCCTTGTCAATAACTGGAATAACTACGGAGGAAAGCAGCAATATGTTACATGGGCAGCACAACAGTCAGGCTGCAATGATGATAAGGAGGAGGATGACAACGCTACGCCCAATCCAGACACGTTCTACACAAATCCAACTATTCAAACTTGGTTCAAGAACTACATGAAGGTATATTGTAGAACGTCCAACTTGTTTTTCTTTTCCTCCAGGGATGCGCAGCAATCATGTGGTCTCATTTTGCTGCAAGATTCTGTGGCCAGCTTGTTCTTGTTTCATGACGGGGTTTCATGAATGGAACTGGCAAATCATGTGCAGTTCATAGTTATCATTATTGTCTTTGAAATTTGGGTTTTTGCAGACAATGACGTCGAGGGTCAACACAGTGACGGGCGTGGCCTACAAGAATGAGCCTGCCATATTTGCATGGGAGCTGATGAATGAACCAGAGTGTTCTTCAGATCCCTCTGGTAAAACGCTCAAGGTATGCATCCGTTGCCGGGGAATTCCTCCTGTCAATCCTCCAACCTGTGCAGCAACTAGGGCTACAGACCTAAAATTGTTTTTCACTTTCGCGTAGTAGATATGGCATCATCAGAGATCACTCTTTAAATTCTAGTTTTTCATCCTCTCCACTTCATGATTCTCTCTGTATAGTATTCTCATGAAATTTTTGCAGGCATGGATCGCGGAGATGGCGCCTTATATGAAGAGCTTGGATTCCAATCACATGGTGGAGGTGGGAACAGAAGGTTATTATGGCCCCAACACCCCTTCCAGGGCCAACGTAAACCCCTCCTCCTATGCAGCAACGGTGGGCACAGACTTCATTATGGATAACCAAGTGACAGGCATCGACTTCGCAACTTTTCACGCGTACCCAGATATCTGGTATGCACGGAATTACACAACCCACTCGGTCTACGACCAATTATATTAAGTTATAACACTAGATCATTAACAGAGTATGCAACAAGAACGCAGTACTTATACTGATCAGCTCAAGCTGTATAAGAGTCGATTTCAGAACGAATCATCTGGTCCCGGATCTAACTTAACACAAGGTAGATCACCTGAATATTATATCTAATCTGAACACGAACAATATATCGACACCCGCTGATGATCATGAACTTCCTGCAGACCTAGCTCCTGTTGATATATAGTTCTGCAGTAATTGTTGCTGCATAATCTGTTGTTGAATTGTTCTGCAAAACATGTTGCTTGCAGCTGCACCAGCTAGATCACTTCATGCTGATTTATAAATTTGATTTTCCTAACTAATTAATTGTGGCTGCACCAGCTAGTTAGCTCTTGTGGAATTGGGTTTCATATCATACTGATGTATTACTGCTACTACTTACTTACTGCAGGTTGTCTCAGCTATCAGAGAGCCAGATGTTGGTGTTTATGCAGAACTGGATCAATGCGCATGCCGAGGACGCGGCCACAACGTTGAAAATGCCGGTACTGATGACGGAGTTCGGCAAATCGAACCAAGTGCCCAACTTCACGGAGGCCATGAGAGACAGCTTCATTTCAAACGCGTACAATACCATCTATGCATCTGCCTCATCAGGCGGTGCTGCTGCCGGTTGCTTAGTGTGGCAACTGCTACCCAGTGTTATCTTCGCAAACTATGCTGACGAGTTTGCTTTCGTCATCTCTCAGAATCCCTCCACTGCCGCTATCATGCAATCACAGTCCTCCCGTATGGCAGCACTTCATTAGTAGTTAACCATTCCCATTAGGTTTTCATTTTCAACTAGACTTGCTTGTGGCAACTAATTAAAATCTATTAAAGATATCCGTGTAAAGTCACCCCGTCTTCACCCTGTCTTTCATCCCCTATCCCCTCTTTTAGTGGTATCTGCAAAAGTGAGGAAATTTTTATTAAATCTCAGTATGAAATGTAAATGATAAAAGAAAGCTACTAAAAAAAGTTATTACCCTATTCAACCAATGTTTTTAAAAATAGAAGATTTATTTATTTATTTATTTTATTGATTCAATTATGGTGTAGCCAAAAGTAGTGGCAAGCAGCACCGCCTCGGTGCTTTTGCAATAATTGGCTACAAATTTGTACAGAACTGTCCAACCCGTCTAGATGAGTAAACCAAAATGTGATGACATTCTCACTCCAAAATGGAAAATTTGATGACATTTTTAAAAAAAATTCCCTGCAACATGGGACTTTAAAAACAATGTATTCAACTCTCATTGTCTGCAATAATACATTTGTGTACAACAAAAATAGAACTTACAAACTTATCTTTTTCCCTATATGTATTCAGTACCAATACTTTTTTTGGGTATTTTATGATGTAGTTAAAGCAATCGTCCATTGTAAGATTTAGCTATATTTCGCTTTTATTGTGAATTTTTTATAAAAAAATCATCCATTCATATTTTAGCTTTCATACCTACTGGAGCCAAATGTAAAACTGTGACAATTTTTAAAATATTATTTATCAATTTTTGGCAATTGAAAACCCCCTAGAAACACTTCATTTTCACATTTTTAGTTCACTCTATGGTAAAATCTTGCCAGGAAAAAAAGGCTGGTACTGTAGTACTTGGAACAGATTTGGGATCAATGTACCAAACTCTTTACTTATTTTTTAAAAAGCAATTTGACAATTTATAATTATTTTTCAATATTTTTGACATGTCATATAATATTGTTTATATTTTCAGCATGAATGGACACACATGTATACTTTTCATCCATTTTAATTTTCATCAACTGGTTCTTACATTTCTTGATTCTATTTGGATGCTTTCACAAATCCTGATTTTTGTTTCCTATACACTTTTGCAAATTTCAGAAGTATTAGAGGTTTTATTGTTCACTTCAACAAACTTCAAAAAAAGAGTAGTTGACAGTTTGTGATGTAGTGTCTAAGGTGAGACCAGGATGTGAGTTTTCTTAAGTGATTTGCAACAATTTGAAAAGCAATGTACAAGTTTTCAATTAATTATAACTTATTCATGAGGAATCAACAGCTTAGAAGCTCGAAAAGCATCTTGTTGATAGACCAAGAAAAACTTTGCAGGTACTTATTATATACACATAAGATAAAGAAAGAAGGTGATGAGGAGTCCTTACCTAAGGATAGGAAACAACAAAAGAGAGGTTCATCACTTGCTAAGGATGGGAAACAATATTATAATAAAAAAAGAGCTTACACAAATTGGTTCCAATTGCATTTGTGGCCTTTTGATTATTGTTGCAATCAAAAAATATGGTAACAATTCAAATGCATTACACTTTTTCAAAATAGCATACATGAACCTTACATGCCTAGTCCTTATGAAAAATTGAGAATGGCATGTTTATGGGATTGGTTCACTACAACTAGTGAATTAAAACCAAGCTACAAGCATGTGGTAGAACTTGGTACAACAATGAAGTCCAACAAGGAAAGTGTTCATGCATTTGAAGAGTACCCAAAATTATGTGATTCTTTTCTTGCCATGTTGTAGAAAATCAGACATGCCGGATAGCCTCTTTCAATTAGTATCATGCAACCCATCCTCAGGGGATGGTAGAATCTTTAGCACCTGACATATTGTGATAAGGAGTTGGTAGATTTACAGTCAAATGAGAATGGTCATGTTAATTCATGAAACAATCAATGAATTGGTCCTTTTGGGTTGCCACAGTAGCAAGCAAGTTACCACCAAATTGGTACGAAGAAGGATGCAAGATGTCATAGCAAGTAACTTGATGAAATCTTACAGTATTTTGACAGCCTTTGTTGTAAATTCTAACTAAACAAGTGTTCATCTCATCCCAACAACAAGAGAAAAAATTTAGGAGAGCAAAGGAACAGAACGCGTTCAAGTTTTAAGGCTGGAAAACAAAAGATAGGTCACTTTGATTATGTCTTCAACTGCAAAGGGGTTCTTATTTCTCTCTCAAATTGTGTTCACATGTAAGACTCCTAGGAGCCTACCACGATTTAATGAAAGAAAAGACAAGGTTGGGACCTTACTTTTAGTGAAAATCATTGGACCACAATGAAAACAACAAAACAATTTGTTCACAAAATCCTACTGCCATACCTGCACATTCAAATTAGCCAATTAAGGTCACAAGAAAATCAAAGGATGGCTTGATTGTTAGACTACTGATTTGTGCACAAAAGCCATGAATTTTTGGATTGATGAAGCAAACACACCCAACCATCTTGGGACACAATTGATAAAATAGGAATAGATTTGTGAAAGCGTCCAAATAGAATCAAGAACCCCAATTTGCTTGAACCCCAATATAAGCCCCCAAATTGGGGTTCAATTCCCCAATTCACTTTACGGAACTTGGTCATGGGGTTTTGAAACAAGACTTGGGACAAGCATGGGCTTGTCCCAAGACACGCTTTGGCTTGTTCCCTTGGGGCAACCTTCGGTTGTCCCAAGGTGACACTAGTGTCAGCCCACAAAACCCTTTGGAGCAACTTTGTGTGGTTTATAGGAAGACTTTTGTTGTGGTGGGACTGCAAGACATGTTGGGGGGGCCATGAATGTGAAAGCTTTGAACCTTTGGGGAGTTCAAAACATAAAAAGTCTTAACCTTGTTTTAAAGGATCAAGATTTAAAAGCAAGTCATGTTCCAAATGGTACAGTGCATTCTAAGCTAACCTTGTGTGTGTAGCATGCACAAGTAGTTGGGAGTGCAGTTGGAGCTTGGCGACATGACAACGCAAGGATGAACAAAATGGTGTGTCAGCTAGTAGGACTCACTTGCACACCAGTCAGTTTGAACCCAAAACCATTTTGGAGGTCCTGGGGTCCAATACCATTGAGCCATCACCCTTGGGGTCACTTACATTTTATGGCCTCCCCAAGCTGAAGGTGCAGCTAGTAGCTAAGAGTGCAACTAGGGTTCCTTTCCTAAACCCTAAACTCTAATCATGGGGTTAGCTAAGTGCGTTCTTTTACTACCTGCCTTGTGGGGTATGTAGGTAGTAAAAACATCCCTTAGCTATGCATAAACCATCTACTTACCTAGTAGTTACCTATTTTCCTACTTATCTACCTACATATGAGACCTAGTTCCTACAGAATCGGTTACCAAGGTGAAACCAATTATTAACTCAGTTGAGGTTCATCCATTACTATGTGACACTGAGCATCCAGTGGATGGTGTGCTGGTTCATCGTGGCCATGTCTAGTGTCCTTCATGCATCAAGGGTTCCATAATACAAGGCCTCCAAAGCTGAATTGCAAATCTGGATCATCTGAAAGCAGCCTTTTGTTTGTCATTTGGGTACCTGGCCTAACACTAGAAACGTGTCCAAATCAGTGGATTTTTTTTCAAATGTTGCATCGTTGGGTAGCATCCAGAGAGAGATTTAGCATTAAATGGCAACTGGTTTTAAGAACCTGTCTAAACAGGAGGAAAAAAAAAGTTAAAAAAACTGCTACCAAATTAAAAGCATAGTCCAAATGTCATGAAAATTTTCCTCAAAATTTGGCAACTCTTTTTCAGAAAATAAGAATATTGCAACAGACTATTCCTATTTTAAAATTTTCATGTTTTGGCAAAATTATGGACCCAAAAAATAGATGGTGCAAATCAGGCACATTTGTATTTAGGGTGTGACCAAATTTTGGCAGGTTAGATAGTATAAGGTAAACCCTAACTTTTTGGGGATGAGAGGTGTTACTGGGGATGGCAAACCCAGTTAAGGGGAGGTGGTCCTTAAGCCCTTGGGATGGGCAAGCTTAGTTAAAGTAGGAAGGACCTAACCCTTCTTGGGGTTGATAGGCCAAGGTGGGATAAGGGTGAGGCGAGGCTTCCCATGTTGGGTAATAGGGACCTAAGCATAGTTAGGCAATACAAGTTAGGTGTAGTTTAAGAAAGCATAAGGTAGTTATGCTAAGGGGTAGTTGGGTGAATGGTCTTAGGTAGTCTGTGGTGGTCATTGTCCAAGGAAGGGTGGGAGCCGGGATGCACTACATAAGTTGGCTCCCATGTACCTATGATGGCAGTGATCTTGCAAGGACACGTTCCTTCCTTATATTATTTAAAGGTGATTTATCACCATATTGAAGTAAACACAAATGTATGTTGTAATGCAAAAATTGGGGTGCTTAATTAACATACATTTAAAATAAATTTATTGAAGCATAAATTAGAATCTCTCTCATTTTCAATTGTGCAAGATATTAAAATTTAAGCTATAAAATACATAATTATGGTTTCAAGAGGTATTTATAAGGTAATATATTTTATGTCAGCTACTTTGGACTATAATATGTAGTTATGAAACACTCACTTGGAAATCATTTGGAAGTTAAAAGCAAACCCAAGATACAAAACAGACCTTTGGCTTTTGTATTTCCCTATTCTAAGTACATCTAAAGGTCAAAACAAAGGCCTCAAACATAACCCTAGGTTTTAGTTTGTCATCATATTTGTAGCACATTCTAAGTTCAAACCCCAGATATAAAATAAATCCTAGGCTCTAGTTAGTTACCAAATTTATGACACATTCTAAGTTCACATCCAAGGTATGATAAAAACAAATCCCAGATTCTGGTGGTCACCAAATTTATGGCACATTCTAAGTTCAAATCCAATGTATAAAACAAATCCTAGATTCTTGTTTTGTCACCATATGTATGGCACATTCAAACTTCCATGCCAACAAGGTCTATCGAATGGGATGGTTAGTTTTGGTGGGCAAGTGCTGAAATCAATTGATCACTCATGAAAGAGAAGGGTTTTGACTCAGAGCTTTCTCAAGAGCTTAATTTCCGACACTATAAAATCATGTGTGGAATGTCCAGTCATGATAATTAGTAATTTTATGATTCTCAAAATGGGATCTTAAAATAGTGAACTTATGTTTCCTCTTTTTCATAAAAATAAATTATATATTAGTACACAATTATTTTTTTGTCTAGCTACTATTAACTATTCAATCTATCATTTATTTTAGAGTTTTCTTTTGCTTACATTTTTTATAAAAAAATTTACATTCCGTGAAATGCATGAAAACTAATTTTTTCACAGTATATGTTGTAACTCTAAAAGATTACAGTTTCAACTGGAAATGTTATTTAAAACCATTATGCCACAATCCCTGTGTGA
>Ga0209208_10010873_pt1 | contig 11723 bp, 12 predicted proteins | sample S1TSphfallax_3_FD_187694 | JGI IMG/M metagenome (GOLD analysis project Ga0209208, IMG submission 187694) | Host-associated microbial communities from peat moss isolated from Minnesota, USA - S1T2_Fd - Sphagnum fallax MG (SPAdes) (version 2) | ecosystem: Host-associated > Plants > Peat moss >...
GGTCTCCTGGGGTCAGACCGAGTTCGATGAGAAGGTGAACTATCAGCGTGCTCTTGAGGGCGAGTTGGAGAGAACGATCACGACCCTTGCCAATGTCAAGAGCGCGCGCGTGCATCTTGTGATGGCAACAGATTCTGTGTTCCTCGACCGCGAGCGCGGTGCCAAGGCCTCGGTGACATTGAAGCTGGCGCGCGGCGGACTTACACGCGACGAGACGTCCGCGGTTCAGAGGATGGTTGCCGGCGCGGTCGATGGATTGAAGCCGGCCGATGTGTCCATCATCGACGCTGACTCAAACGAGTCTCTGGGTATGTCCGGTGATTCCGCCGCGGGCGACAATGCTGAACGGCTTATGACCCAGAGACTCATCAGCACGCTGAGTCCCGTGGTTGGCGCGGACCATCTGCGCGCGAGCGTGAATGTGGAGTACGATCCTACGTCCGCGGAAGAGAGCGAGGAGAAGTACGATCCCGCGGTGAGTGCGACGCTGAGCATACAGCGTTCCGATGACGAGAGCGGATCGAAGCCGAGCGTTGGCGGCGTGCCCGGGACCACAAGCAATGTCCCGCAAAAACTGCCCAACGTGCCCGTGGCTGCAGGCGCGGCGGATGGCGGCAATGAGACGCACAAGACCGAGAGCGCGACTTATGGAGTCAATAAACTGACTCGCCATACCATCGCTCCGGCGGGAAGAATCAAGCGCATCACCGCGGCGCTTCTCGTCGACGATGCGATGACTCGCAAGCCTGAGAAGAACGGAAAGTGGACCGAAGTTCCCGTAAAGCGCAGCGCGCAGGAGCTGCAGCAGATTCAGATGCTGGCGCAGAATGCGATTGGCATCGACACAAGCCGGGGCGATGTGCTCACGGTGCAGAACCTCTCGTTTGCGAGCCCGGCCAACGTTGACGACGCGCCGCTCTCGATTATCGATCGCACCCGGAAGGGACTTGCAGACTACTCGACGATCGTGCGCTATGCCATGCTGATGGTCCTCTTCGTGATGGCCTATATGCTGATGGTTCGTCCGCTGCAGAAGCGAGTGCTTGCTGAAGAGGCGGCGAAGCCGGCCATCGCCGCTCCGGAGGCTCCCGTTCCGCTGCCGGCGCCGACCGTCAATGCAGCTGCCGGCACACGGCTGCTGAAGGAACAGCTCGTGCAGCAGGTCGCGGCGGAGCCGGTCAAGAGCGCACGGCTGCTGCAGAGCTGGATGAGGGAGGGGACGGAATGAGTCAGGATCCAGAGCTTGCAGGAATGCCGGGCGTACGCAAGGCAGCGATCCTGATGACGCTGCTCAGCGAAGAGGCTGCCGCCACCCTCTTTCATCATCTGTCCGAGGAAGATCTGCAGATGATAACCCAGGAGATCGCGCGGCTCGGGAACGTGTCGAAGGACATTTCGATGAAAGTGATGCAGGAGTATCAGCAGATGGCGGTCGCTCAGGACAGCATCGCGGAAGGCGGGCAGGATGTCGCACGCCGCATGCTCATCCGCGCCTTCGGCGAGAATGGCGCGCAGTCGATGGTCCAGCGGCTGGTGCGCGCGCAGGAGATGAACTCTTCGCGTGTGGAATCGCTGCAGCGCATCGACCCCAAGCAGCTTGCCCGCTTTCTGGAAGGGGAACATCCGCAGACGATCGCGCTGATTCTCGGCCATCTGGAGACCAAGCAGGCCTCCGCGCTGCTGATGTGCCTGCCGCACCCCGTGCGCGCGGAGTCGGTGCGCCGGCTGGCCAATCTGCGTCAGTTCTCCCCTGCTATGGCCGAGAAGGTCGCGGTTGTATTGAATCGCCGTCTTCGTTCCGTCGGTGAGCAGAAGAAGAAGACTTACTCGGGATTTCAGAGTGTCGCGGATCTTATGAATAACATTGATTCCACAACCTCCGGCGAGATTCTTGAAAGCCTGGAGCGCGAAGAATCGACACTTGCCAACAGCATTCGCGACCTTATGTTCACATTCGAAGACTTCCTCAACGTTCCAGAGGCTCAACTGAGGGCTCTTAGCGGCGCGGTCGACAAGAAACTGCTGACCCTCGCGCTGAAGGGGGCATCCGAGTCAGTCAGAGATCACTTCTATTCCACGATGTCATCACGGGCAATCGAGATGATGAAAGAAGAGGCCGACCAGTTAGGACCGGTGAGAAGCAAAGATGTTGCCAAGGCGCAGATGGATGTTGTTGCCACCGCGCGCAAACTGGAAGCCGAAGGAAAGATTATTCTGAAGAGCGAAGGGGGCGATGAGTATGTCAACTAGCCCCAGTTCCTCTGCTCTTCTCTATACGCTGCCAGTCTCGGCTTTTCAATATCCGCAAACAATTCCCTCGGAGCAGACGCCCGTAGAGGCCGTAGCAGCCCAAGAGCCGGAGGTGGTGCTGACCGAGCGGGATCTGGCGGCAAGGCTGAGCGCCGAGAGGTCGGCCGGGTTTGCAGAGGCGGAGGCTAGATTCAGGTCCGAGTATGAACAGAGGAGCCGTGCGCTTGCTTCGCGAGTTACGGAGAGGCTTGCGAAATTCGAAGAGACGCAGAAGCAGTACTTCACTCGCGTTGAAATCGAAGTCGTGCAGCTTGCGCTGGCGATTGCGGGAAAGATTCTTCACCGTGAGGCACAGGTGGATCCTATGCTGCTTGCTGCGATCGTCCGGCTCGCTCTAGCTCAGTTAAAGGAAGGCTCCGCTGCCTCAATCCGCGTCCGTCCAGAGGACGCAGAGAAGTGGCGGAATTATATTGCCGCGGAGAAGCTTGAATTACCGGTGCGAGTGATCGAAAGCGCTGAGCTCGAGCACGGTGACTGCATCCTGGAGACCGAACTCGGAACCGTCAACGTGAGTCTGGAGACGCAACTGAAGGAGATAGAAAGAGGATTCTTCGACGTGCTTGCACAGAAGCCGAGGATCTAATGTCGACCCATCTTTCACCCTACTTCGATCAGATCGAGCAGACAGGAAGCCTGCGCTGGAGCGGCCGTGTTCTCCAGGTAGTTGGAAACCTGATCGAGTCGGAGGGACCTTCCTGCTCGGTCGGCGATGAATGCGAGATCGCGACTGCGGACGGTCAACTTTACCTCGGCGAGGTCGTGGGATTTCGCGGCCCGGTGATGCTTACCATGACGCTGCAACTGCCCCGAGGCGTTCGTTACGGGGATCGCATTGTGGCGACCGGGGGACGGCCTTCGATCCGTGTAGGACCCGAACTTATCGGCCGTGTTATCGATGGAACGGGCCAGGCCCTCGACTCGCTGGGGACGTACAGCGCAAGGCGATCGATGCTGATCGACGGAGCCGCGCCGCTGCCGCTGGATCGCGTGCCCATCCGTCAGGCGCTGGGGTCAGGTGTGCGCGCGCTGGATGCCTTTGTGACGTGCGGCCGCGGCCAGCGGCTAGGCATATTCGGAGGCAGCGGTGTCGGCAAGAGCACCTTGCTCGGCATGATGGCGCGCGGTACCCAGGCGGATCTTACCGTTATGGCATTGATCGGTGAGCGTGGGCGCGAGGTGCAGGAGTTCCTGGAGGTCATCGGCGAGGAGGGCCGCAAACGGGCCATCCTTGTCGTCTCTACCTCCGACCAGTCGCCTCTGCTCAAGATGCGCGCAGCCCTTGCGGCAACCGCGATCGCTGAGCACTTTGCGTCAACCGGGAAAAATGTTCTTCTCGTGGTCGACTCACTTACACGATTCGCAATGGCTCAGCGCGAGATAGGTCTCGCGGCTGGAGAACCTCCCACGAGCAAGGGATATACGCCATCCGTGGTGAACACCCTTGCGCGGCTGGTGGAACGCGCGGGTAACTTCAATAAAGGCAGCATTACCGCGTTTTATACCGTGCTGATGGAAGGCGACGATCAGCAGGATCCGGTTGTGGATACGGTGCGGTCTCTCCTGGATGGCCATATCATCCTGGACCGCAGCTTAGCCTTGCAGGGCCACTTTCCCCCTATCTCAGTGCTCGATAGCTTAAGCCGGCTGCAACCTTCGGTAACTTCTCCGGAACATATGGGTAAGTGCCGCGCTCTGCGGGGCTTGCTTGCTTCTTACTCCCGCTCGGAGGACCTGATTCGCATTGGAGCGTATCAGAAAGGTCACGATGCGGTGTTAGATCGGGCGGTCGAGATAACTCCCGCATTGAATAAGTTTCTTCAGCAGAGTACCCAGGAGACGCCGCATTTCAATGCGGTAGTTGAGGCATTGAAGGAACTTCCCAGCTGAGATGGCATTTCGATTCACTCTCGCGACCGTGCTGCGACTGAGAGAGATCGCCGAGCAGCGCGAAGAGCGGCTGCTGGGACAGATCCAGGCCCAGATCGGCGCGGTGCGCCAGAATCTCATCGACCTCGCGGCGCAACGCCAGAGTCTGCTTTCCCGTCGCGAAGACGCGATACAGCGGAAGGCATCTGCGGCTGAGATTTCGGGTTTCTACGGCGATCTGCGTGCAGTCGATCATCTGGTTGAGGCTGGCAAGGATCAGTTGACGAAGCTTGAAGTGCTTCGTGACCAGCAGATGAAGATCTATCAGTCTGCCCATGGAAAAAGGGAGTTGCTTGATGGTATGCGTCAAGAAAAAAAGGCTGAGTACGAGCATGAGCTCGATCGCAAGGAGCAGAGTGCGTTGGACGATAACTTCTCGTCGCGACGGGCACGGAACTAGGCAGCGGTTGCCGGGTGAAGTAGGCAAGAAGCGTTCTTGATGCCTTGATGCCGAACGGAGAAATCAGCATAGTTTCAGTAACTCGCGAGCTAAGATGCTGTAGAACAAGCGAGTTACAGAAAAGTCTCGAAGTAGATTGAGTTTGGCCCACGTCTTGCATTAGTAGACAGCGTGAAGATATCGATTCAACCTGGCATGTCACAGTCGGCGATGAAGGGGAGCACTGCTTCTCCGAAGGCTGGTCAGAGCGATTTTGGCTCGACCTTTGCACTGGCTTCTGCCTCTGAAGATACTCGCAACGCGGCGACAGTTGGAGGTGGGAAGGCGGTCGCCTCGGGAAGCCTTCATGGCTCCGCGACAGAAGAAGCTGGAGGGCCCAAGAAGAAGGTTCCGTCCTCGACAGCCAATGGGTCAGGCACAAACTCCCAGCCGGCTGTGGTGGCCTCGAATCCCGCCGCTGTCATCATGCAGCCGCCGGCGGCTTTGCCCATTGTTGCGGCGCCGGCTAAGTCCGCCGATGGCGATGGATCGAACTCTGGTGACACAAGCAATGAGTCAGCGGCGGCAGTGAACCTCCCCGGGTTGTCGCCGCTACAGCAGGGACTGAGTGCAGGTGTCGCGCAGGCCGGGCCGGCTGATGCGGCGGCGGGAAACTCCGCTGTTGCGGTGCCTGTGAACGGTGCGCCAGGGAGCGTGTTGGCTGAGGGCGCGCTGCCTTCCATTGAAGAGGGCGCTGCGAGCGCACCGAAGAGAGTGGCTGCCGGCTCGGGACTGCAATCGCAACAGAAGCAGAATTCCGGCGCACCAACGATCGATACGAAGGAACTTACTCCCGGTTCCGCAGCAGTGCAGGCGAAGCCAGCCGTAACTGGATTCGAGAGTGCTGGAGTCTCGGCCCAGGTGGCCGACGCCGTGAAACAACGTGCCGCGGCGGAACCGGTGCAATCGCCTGAGCGAGTTACTAACTCCCGCGAACCGGCGGCTGCCGATACCGATAAGAAGACCACGCAGAAGGCCGGCGACCCACAGAGTGCAGTCCTTGCGGTTCCTGGGAGTCCCGTGCCGCCCCCGCCGAGTGCGTTGCCTGCGGGTGCCGTGGTTGCAACCGCGAGCCAGAGCCAGAGTCCGAGTATCGCGGTCTCGAGTTCGGGAGATTCGAGCTCTGCCGGGTCGAACCTCAATGGCACTGCGAAGCAGAGTGGCGTGCAGCAAGTCGCAGCCGCAAAGGGCAAAGGGAGTTCCTTCGATGCCGGGATGAAGGCGGCCGACGACAGCAACAGCGGCGCGAACGTCAAGGGTGCCGACGCGGTCCTTCCCATCCATCCGTCCCAAGGCCTTCCGGCTGCGGGTCAGGATGCAAGCGCGCCGATGAGCCCTGCCGCTGGCCAGGCGGCGCAACCGGTATCCCAGGCCGGCGCAGCTGCGGTGCAGCTTCCAGCCGCGGCGCTCGCGGGCTCGAATCAGGCGGCACCGGCGGCTTCGACAGCCGCACCCGCACCCGTTGCGCAGGCCGATGTTCATGCGATGTCCTCGGTGAACAGCGCGCAGTTGATCCAGTCGGCGCAGCACTCGGAGATGCGGGTCGGGATGCAGTCCGCGGAGTTTGGGAACATCTCGATCAGCACCTCGCTGAACCACCAGGCGCTGTCGGCACAGATCTCCACGGACCACCTTGAGCTGGGCCGGGCGCTGGCAGTCCACATGCCGGCCATTGAGGAGAAGCTGAGCAGCGCTTATGGTGTGCAGGCGCGGGTGGAGGTTCGCGATGGCGGAAACGGCGGTTCCTCGTCGTCGTACAGCAACTCCGGGCAGCAGTCGAATGAGAGCCGCCAGAGCCGGGGCTCAAACGCATTCAGCGCCGGCAGCGCGGCGGCAAATCAGAGGATGCCGCTGATCGGCTCCACAACAGGTTCTATCGCCGCGGAGAGTCCGCGGCTGGATATTCGGGTCTAGAACAGGCTTACAAAGGAGAATTATGGCTTCATCGTTACTCAACCTCTCTTCGATCCTCTCGCCTTCCAATCTGCTGAACGCGGCAGGCGCGACAAAGCAAAAGGCACAGGCAGCCGCCACCTCATCGACGGGCTCCACTTCGACCAGCACAAGTTCGAGCGGCGGTCTCACGGGCTCGTCGACCGGCACGACATTTCTGAATCTTCTGGTGAAGGAGCTTCAGAACCAGGACCCCGACTCGCCCGTGGATTCGACGGCGATGGTGGGTCAGATGATCTCGCTGAACCAGCTCGATCAGCTCATCAGCATCAACCAGGTTCTTTCCAACGCTACAACCTCGAGCGCAACCACAACGGGCGCCAAGACCCAGGGCGTATCCACGCAGTCGACTGCCGGAGCTGCTTCGATGAGTTCCGTCGAACAGATGGCTCAGAGGGCATCACTGATGAACCTGAGCCAGAACCCCAGTTCCATGCAGGCCGCGCAGCAGGCGGCTTTGAATCCTGCACAGACTTTGGACCTTTCAACTCTCAACATCCCTAACGGAGGCAAGTAATGTCATTTTTCGGTGTTCCCCTGTCTGGTCTTATCGCAAGCCAGAGCGAGCTGCAGACCGTTTCCAACAACCTTGCAAACCTCGACACGGTCGGATACAAGGACCAGGACTCCTCGTTCAGCGATGTTTTTGCCCAGAGCAGCTTGACCAATGGAGCGAACGATCCGATTCAGACCGGGCTGGGCGTTGCGACATCCCAGACGAGCACGGACTTCACGGATGGTTCGCAGACCTCAACGGGTATTGCCACGAACATGGCCCTCTCCGGCAATGGTTTCTTTGTTGTCCAAAGCAGTACCGGGACGCAGGACTATACGCGGGCAGGCAACTTTACGACGAGCTCGGCAGGCCTGCTGACGACCGCGGATGGACAATCCGTCCTCGGTTTCCCCGCGGTCAACGGCGTTGTGGACACTTCGGCCGCATTGCAGCCGCTCCAGGTAGGCTTGGGTTCTTCCATCCCGGCAACGGCGACCACCCAGTTCCAGTTCCCCGCAAATCTCAATGCGAGTTCCGCGGTTGGCGCAACGTTCGCCAGCCCTTCCAACATCTTCGATTCTCTCGGCACCCCGCACGTGATGACCGTAAACTACACCAAGACCGGCACGAATCAGTGGAGCTACACGATTGACGTCCCTACGGCGGACACCGGTGCCGCAACCACGCAGGTGGCAAGCGGAAATCTGACCTTCGACTCGTCCGGCAACCTTACCTCGCCGGCTGCCGATCCCACGTTCACCATCCCCAGCTTTGTCGACGGCGCCGCCTCGATGAACCTGACCTGGAACCTCAAGAACTCTGACGGGACGTCCAGCGTCACCCAGACGGCGCTCGCTAACAGCAACGGGTCGGCAATTCAAAATGGCCAGGAGAGCGGCACACTGACGCAGATCTCGGTCGCGTCGGACGGAACCGTCAACGGGACCTACTCGAACGGCCAGGTCAATGTTCTCGGTCAGGTTGCGCTTGCCAGCTTCGCGAATACCCAGGGTCTTCTTCGGATCGGCAGTAACGACTATCAGTCGACTGCCGGCTCCGGCGCGGCCGGCATCGGCACCGCTGGAACGGGCGGCCGAGGCACGATCACCGGCGACTCTGTCGAATCGTCGAACGTCGACGTTGCGGCTGAGTTCGCCAAGATGATCGTCGCGCAACAGGCATACTCGGCGAACGCGAAGACGGTGACCACGTTCGACCAGGTCTCGCAGGCCACCATCGCGATGGTCCAGTCGTAAAAACGGGGAGCGATTCCTCATTATGAGTGAATGATGAGAGGTCGCGGCAAGCCAAGCCGCGGCCTCTCTCTCACGCGCACTCATTCCTTTCGCGGGCTGCGTGAAGCGGCCTGCACCGATGACTGCAGCGATGCTCTGAATCCAGCAACATCCGACGCTGAAAAGTCTCCCTCTGACACTTCCGTGTTACCCCTGTTTCTTTGGCCACCGAGTTGCAAATAACCCGGGCGAAGACACATCTTTGACGGTGTTCCATCTGCCTCTCTGCAGGTGCTGCTCTCGCCGTCGAAGCTGCGTGTCAAGTGCCGTGCCGATGGAACACATCGGCCAAAGGGGTCAAAGTGACGACGACAACAGCGGTTCCCGCTGCCAGACAAATGAGAACAGGCGCCGTGCAGGCGTTTGTAAATCCCAGCCAGCCCAACGGCAAGGAGTTGCTCCCGTGGCTTCCATGCACCCTGGCGCTGGAGATTCCCGCGGTGAACTTTACCGTCGGCTACCTGCTGGAACTGAAGGAGGGCGCGCTCGTCTGCACCTCCACCCACCAGAGCTCAGATATTCCTCTGTTTGTGAACGGAGTGCTGATGGCCTGGACTGAATTTGAAGTTGTCGGGGACCGTCTCGCCGCCCGCATCACGGATCTTGTATGACGCACTTTCAGACCGCTGCAACGGCGGAACCAAACATACTCTCTGCGGCCTCCCGGACCATCGGGGCCAAACAGGGCAACCTCATTGATTCGGCGCTGCCAAACCGCACGTTCCAGGCGGCAGCCCTGCGCGGCGCGCTCGACTGCCTTCAGACGGCGTGGAACTGGCTGCAACGGAAGCGCACCCAGCAGCTCACCTCCCGGCGTATGCGGCTGAAGGAGACGATCTCGCTTGGCGAAAAGCGGTGCATCTCGATCGTGCAGGTCGATGGCGCACACTTCCTTATCGGTAGTTCCACCGCGAGCGTTCAACTGATTGCGGTGCTCGACAAATTGCAGGAACCCGCGCACCCGCATGCGGAACGGAGACAGTCATGACGGCCGCATCGATGACACTCGCCATGTTCGTCTCCGCCGGGAAATTCGGTGCCACCGCGAATGCCAGCGGCCTTCACATCAATGGACTGGGCGGCTCTTCCGCGTCGTGGAACATCGTTGTCCTCCTCACGTTTCTCTCGCTCATCCCGTCGCTGCTGCTTTGCATCACGCCGTTTGCGAGACTGCTGATTGTCTTTCACTTCCTGCGCCAGGCCCTCGGTCTGCAGACGACGCCCTCGAATCAGACCCTCATCGGACTATCGATGATCATGACCTTCTTTCTGATGCAGCCGGTCGGCGCGGTCATCTATGACACCGCCATCGTGCCTCTTGAAAATGGAACCATCACACCCCTGGACGCCGTGCAGCAGGCCGGAATTCCGATGCGCGCTTTTATGGCTCACTATGTCCGCGAGAAAGATGTCGACCTCTTCCTGGAACTTGCCAAGGAGCCTCGTCCGCACAAGGTGGAAGACCTTTCCTTCCGGGTCATCCTTCCTTCCTACATACTCTCGGAACTCAAGGCCGGCTTTCAGATTGGCACCGTCCTTTTTCTGCCCTTTCTTGTAGTCGATATGGTGGTCGCCTCGATTACAACCTCAGTAGGCATGATGCAGTTGCCTCCCGTTGTCATCTCCACGCCGCTGAAGCTGCTTCTTTTCCTGATGGTGGATGGGTGGCATCTCTTGATCGGATCTCTTATGAGGAGCTTTCAATAGTGGGAACCGATGCCGTAGTCACGATGGGCCGTCTGATGCTTGAAGAGGTCATTATTCTCACAGCCCCAGTCCTGGTCGTCGCCATAACCGTCAGCCTTGTGGTGAACGTCATCCAGGTGCTCACTTCGCTCCAGGACCAGACGCTCTCGACGGTGCCGCGTCTGCTGGCCACGGGTGCCACGCTGTTTCTGCTGATGCCGTGGATGTGGCGCAATCTGAGCACGTATACGACGCTTCTCTTCTCGGACTTCCAGAAGGTGCTGCAATGATCGAGATACCATTTGCAGATGTTCTTCAGGCGCTCCTTGCGATCAGTGTGAGGCTCAGCGGTCTCATGCTCTTCGCGCCGTTTCTGGGCAGCAGCGTGATTCCCGCGCGTATCAAGGCCGCCCTCGTCTTCGCGCTCACTCTGTTGCTCTACCCTGTCGTCGCGCGCACATGGGTGCCGGCTCCGCTGGTCGAATGGCCGCTGCTCGTCTTTCGCGAGCTCCTGGTGGGCATCGCACTCGGCATCGCCACTTCGGTAGTCTTTGAGGCGGTTCAGATGGCCGGATCCATATTAAGCGTTCAAATGGGATATTCCCTGATCAATATCCTCGATCCGAATACTCAGGTGGACACAACGGTTGTGGCCATGTTTCAGCAATCCATCGCAATGCTCATCTTTCTTCGCCTCGATGTACATCTATGGCTTCTTCGCGCCGTCGGGAACAGCTTCTCGTACCTTCCGCCCGGCAGCGCCTCCCTGTCGATGCCCTTCGTCTCCACCCTCGTGAGCGCGGGTACAGCCATTCTCTTTACCGGCGTCCAGATTGCCGCGCCTGTACTCTCGGCCACCCTGCTTACCGACGTTGTGCTCGGACTGCTCGGAAAGGCATCGCCGCAACTCCCGCTGATGCTGCTGGGCCCGGCAGTCAAGAGCCTTCTAGGTCTCTCGATTCTCTTTGTGTCTCTGAAGTACTGGCCGGATATGTTTCGTAAGCTCTTTCTCGATTCCATCGGTTATGCCGATCGTCTACTTCACCTGGCACACAATTAATTATTCATGGCAGATTCCAGCAAAACAGAGCAAGCTACACCCAAGCGGCGGGAAAAGGCACGCGAACAGGGGCAGGTTGCCCGCTCGCGCGAGCTGCCGAGCATCCTCGCGGTGATCGGTGCGGCCGCGGCGCTTTGCATGATGTCGCAAGGCGCCGTGACGCACTGGACGACCTTCTACCGCAATGTGCTCGACAGCGCAGTTGCCGGGGACTTTCAAAGCGGCGGCCCGATCTTTTTCTGGAGCGCCATCGAGGTCTTCCGCTGGATTGTTCCGGTCCTGCTCACGTCCCTGGTGCTTTCAGTCGGCGCCGGTTTGGCGCAGGGCGGTATCAGCTTTGCACCAGAAGCGATGATGCTGAAGTTCGAGCGCTTCAATCCGGCAAGTAAATTCGGGCAGATATTTTCACTTACAGGTGTCAGCAATCTTCTTAAGTCACTGCTTCCGTTTGCCGCAATCGTGTGGGTTGCCGAGAGCTGCATCGTCTCGCACTGGGGCATCATGGTGCACGCCTCATCCATCGGAGTGCGGGGACTGGCGTCGACACTGGGTGCAATG
>Ga0209208_10010874_pt1 | contig 11723 bp, 13 predicted proteins | sample S1TSphfallax_3_FD_187694 | JGI IMG/M metagenome (GOLD analysis project Ga0209208, IMG submission 187694) | Host-associated microbial communities from peat moss isolated from Minnesota, USA - S1T2_Fd - Sphagnum fallax MG (SPAdes) (version 2) | ecosystem: Host-associated > Plants > Peat moss >...
GGGGGGTGGTGGGGGGGGGGGGTTGAAACTCCTGCAAGGACTGATTTGATTCAGACAACTAGTTTGGTACCCTATTTTTTACTTGTCTACTGCTTTCATCCCCACTTTTCATATGGTCGCCTGTTTTGGCAAAACTTGGACCCAGAAGCCCTAGTTTGGGGTACTTTATGGATGACTGAAATTCATGTATAAAGGAAGATAGTTTGTTTTGTTTTGTCACATTAAGATCTCGCAAGGAATAGAGCACCCCCATTGCACTCTTGGTACCATTGGAAAGCCCTTGATGAGTTAGGGGGTGCATCAAGGTGATTTGGGAATGTCGAGACCTGCAGTTCAGGATTTATAGAATATTGAATAATTTTTCCATTGAATTCAATAAAATTCAAATTAAAAGTCTAAGAGAAATTGGAGCACACTATTGGTATTGTTGACAAGCCCTTGGTGAAGAGAGTTTCATGGACATGATTTTCTAAATTTTAGACCTAAAGTTTGGGGGATTTGAATTTTTAGTATTTTTTTGTCATTGGAAATTTAATTTAAATAATAAATTAAAATCTGAATGAAAATTTAATTTCAAACTTCTTAGGCCAAAGGTGTACACAAGGGTTTTTCTCTTCTTTTTTTTCTTTTTTTTTTTGTTTTCAATTTTGTGATATCAAAAAATTGGCAATCTTTTCCAAAAAGAAATCAAAATTAGTCGAATTTACACTTTAAAACAAAAATATCCCAATTCTTTTATCCCAAAAAAAATATCAATACCTAGTACTGTTTGCCCTTTGAAAATTCATTCCACATTAACCTTATGTGCTCAATGGGCACAAGCCACACTGATATAATGTAAGGTTTGTTCAACAATCTCCATTTGTCACCATGGGGTTCAAGGGGGACAAAGGAAGTCCTAAACCTAATTGGACTTACACTACTTGCGGTTAATTATCTTACATACTGTAGCACCTGAATGATTTTGGCATAAATTAAATTATTTTTCATTTTGTCAAATTCTTGAAAGTTTATTTATTACTTGTGCCAAAATTTTAATATCTTACATAGGCAATAAAAACAGACATGTGTTTTCAGGGGGGTTGTTCTTCTTTTTTTCCTTGTTTTTTTTGGGCCCCCTTTATGTCTGGATTATGTAGTTTACAGTTTCAAGTGATGAGAAAGAATATGTTACTTTCATCCAGAGGAAACGTGCTGACTGCGCAATGTGCAAGCAAATCTCCAGTCATGAACAACACATACCAACAATTGTCATCCAAAATAATCCCCTCCTTGAAAATACAACTCTTGGAGAGCCCAGAGTGAAACCAGGATGTCAAACATCCCCCTACAAACTTTGGGGGTGAGCCCTCGCACCATGCAGGATGGATGATGTGTGAATGAGAAAACAATTTTTCATCACAGTTCTGTCCCATAGACAACCCCCATGGTTAGGTATGTATCAACCTAGTCACATGTATCTACTCACCTAATAGCCACCATGTTACCCACTTACCTACCTACTTAGTGACCACTCATATTCCCTGCTAACTTGCTTACCCATGACACTTAACCCACTTATGTTAAGTAGTTTACCTAGGTGAGGGACAAAGGAAGTAGAAGGATCTATAAGTTGAGTTATCATTAACCTTGGTAACTCAGTTGTAGTTCATCCACAATTGATTGATAATGGGTTTAGGGTCTAAACCTTGCACCCTAAACCCAGATTATCAACCCAGATTGCAAGAGAATGAAATTCAAAATGGTTTTATGTTGGAAAGTGCCTTCAATTTAATTCTTAGGATTGCACACATATTATAAGTTTTGTGCTCTTAGTAGGTGCACACATTTTAATGTTGGAGTGTAATGGAATATTGGAAAACTAGACCCCAGATAATTTGCCTAGGAATTACTTCACCGAGACTTGGGTTCACAATTTTGTTGGACCCAACTTTTTCATTAATTTGTGTTTTGCATGAACACATTATTAGGGTCATTAAAATTATTTTGTGGCAGTAGTCATGACAAAACATGAAATTACCATGAACATAAGAACTGCAAATGGATGAGAGGTTTTGACAAATTATAACAAAATTAGCATACGCATTGATAATCTCAACCATATTCAAAACATGAACACGAGTAACAGAATGAAATATAACAAATGTATCCAAATGCAATTGATTTGGTAACCGTGAAATAATCTCTCATATACAACCTACATACATGTTGACCACACACAAACAAACAAGAGCAGTGATTGATCCTTTTTTTTCTCTTTTGGAAAATCAACGAGTAATTTATTAACTTTTGTATTACTGCTGGAGCATTGTCAAGAAATCCGGAGATCATTCATTCTTGAGCAGGTGATCATGATGGAACTCAACCCTATGATAGAAAAGCTTCATTCATTCCACCTGTTGGAAGTTAATTTGCAGCAGCTCGACTCCATCAAGATACAAGGTGGTGTTTGCACACAGGCCTGTGTGGTCGTGGAGCTGCATCATCACAACAGCCATGATCAAACGCAACAACTCAGGACTACAATAAGCACAAATCACTAGGCAGAACACCATATTCCCTCCTTAACTTCTCTCTCCGCAGGTGCCTGAGATCAGTACTATGTAAATGGTAAGGCCTGGGGAGCCAGATTATGAATTTTTGTGACCATGTTATATGTATAATCTTCCTGTGTTGACCATACACTCATAGTAGTGACCAAAATGTGTCTGTCAAACATGGAATTTTTAAAAAATTGTTGAATCTGCCACCCATGATCCTAATGTCATGGAATGGCCTCCAGGGGTTTCTTTTTCTCAACTTGGTGATGTAGCCACACTGGTGATCATCCACAAGGAATAAGCCGAATTTGGTTAAAGGTGAGGGAGGAAAGTAGAAAATTTTAAGAATCCTAATATATTTTGGCAACCTGCTGAAACCTATTGTCTAAACATGGCAATTTCAGGAAAAAAAAATTCCTCGCAATCTGGCAACTTTAGTCCATTTTTTTCACAAAAATCCTTTGTATGAGTTGCAATGGATGTTATCTTCTCACCAAGTGATGAAAATTTGCCCCAAAAGAAAATGCTGATGGCCTGGCCTTGCCCATCATGTTGGGTGCATCGCCTACCTCACCCTAATGGGCTCACCTAGCACCTTACGCAACATAATGGGCAAGGCTCGACCATTCCAGAGTACATTGACAGCTGATAAATGAGATGAGTTTGCATACTCTTTCTGGCCCCTCTTCATCCTCTTATCCCTGGCGAACCACCCCTAACCCCCCGTGCCCAAAAGAAACTTCAAAAACATCAAGTATGGAAAGTGAAGACTCACCATTGGGATTTCCCTGTTCATAAAAGCTTCGGAGAAGTGAAATAGCTTCATCAGCCATCACACCCCCTACACTTTGAAAACCCCTGGTTTTATCAAGCCCATTTGTGACTGATTCTTCCTCTGCACTGCACACCATGACAAAACACAAAACAGCCTTCTGCCCTCTTACCACTGGAAGACTCTAGGAACATTTAATTTGGGAGAATATATAGGTAGGTACCTGGAAGCAAAACCCCCTAGATTATCAACTTTGGAGTGTACCCAAGAGTTGAAAATTCCAAATTCTAAGCCTGACATGAACCCAAACAAGCTGTGAAAGACATTCTGGTATGTGATTCCTGTGCAATGGAGAACTGAGTCAGACTCAATGCTTGGCATATCCCCACTTGAAACACACATTGTTATATAGGTATATCCCACCAACAATCCAAGGATAATTCAACTCCAATTTACATTTTCGAAAGGTGAAAAAAAAAAGCCAGGATCTTATGGGCATAGTGAAAACAACTGTATACATAAGACTGGTTGCCAAACCCTTTTATGGTCATAATTTGATGCCCAGTTTGGATGGGTGGAGTGGGAAAAGAGAGAGATAGGTGGGGGCAGAAAGAGGGTAAAGAGAAGACTGTGAGGTGTAGGCGTGCATTATGAGCTGGGAAAAAATGTCTAACCTGCCACAAGGTGCACAACCATCAGAATGGAGTGACAAAACAGAGCCACAACCACCAAATCGATCATTGGTGCATCCATAGTATACTTTCCTGAATCCTGCAAAAAAGGAAAAGTAAGCATATGTCACTTCCACCTCCTTTGTTTTATCACTCCATGATGCAACATTCTACCAAGAGGTACAGCTTCTTGTTTACTCTGCCTGATCTCATGCATTTGTCTCTCAACCAAAATTGGTGCCTTCTCTTTGTGCTACTTGAGGTCACATATTGTAGCACAGTAACCTTTCCATGGGGTCAGTCCGAGCTCATTTCTGAATTACAATTAAGCAGAAGAACAAAAGACACCCAACATGACTCTCGTTGGTGTAATGTAGGTGCCATGCACTAGCATCATCACAAATGAAAAGAAACTGAAACGAACTGCAAGCAAACCTGGTGAATTTCTAGACACAAAGAGGAGATTTGGCAACCCCTTGATAAACTCACCTAAGAGACAAAGGGCAGCTGCACACATAATGCAAGGCTCGCATGTCACAAACAAATCACAATTTCCAAATCTCTTCACCACATCAACGTGAGTAGGTAGAGGGCCCAAACTAGGATCAGTTGTTGTTTCAGAGGTCTTGTGCCACTCATTCAAGACCATATCAATGGCTTCCATTTCTGCATGCCTTGTTGCCTGCTTTCAGCAACACACCAAAATTTACTTGCTGATGATAACCAATTGAAGAAGAAGCCAAAGAAAAAAAAACCACAGAAAAAAAAACTGCCCATAGATTATTGCAGTTCTGCAGTTATTGTTTTTAGTCCACAGTTTGAAAACATCCCAAACTTGTACAAAAAGCCAGTTCCTTATCAGCTCGGGGGCAAGAGGGTTCCAGAATGAATAAAAGAAGTGATAGAAAGCAACAAGGCGTTACATTTCGTGTCTCATTGGTGCGGTTGCTGCCAGAGCCAATGACATGTCCATCCTGTATTATCACACAACTGCCCTGCACACACACCGCCGCTCCTGAGCATATCTCTCTCCCTCTCTCTCTGGCAGATACTTTGTGCATAAAAGAATACCTTCCACTGGCCAGAATCTGAGTTATCCCTTGGCCAGCATGCAGTATCTGGAAATGGACCTTAATCAAGTCACACTGGATCAGAAGGCTTGGGAAGACTGACCAATTTTCTCTTCTTACAAGACTGACCAATTTCACTACTGATGCTGGACATTTATCTACAAGCAAATGTTATGGAAGAAGAAAGGCCTTGAGCACCATTGTTGCAAAATGAAATCTGCTAAGAAAATTTTGTGCTTTACCCAACAGGCACTTCAAGCCTTGTTAGTGCCTCCTTTGCCTGCGTCATCAAACCAACATGCATTTCAGAATGTGAAGCTAATAATGCTGGCTTGAATGAATGAATGCCCCTCTTCTTTCTGTCTCATTTGACATAGAATAACTCTACATAGCAAGAACTGTGTAACATGTTTAGGGTTTGAAGCTCTGGCTAAGTTTGATAACTGCAAACCATTTTGACAGACACCGTGATCCATTCATTCATTCAAGTTGCAGATTTCCAGATCTCTCCATGACAAATATCGTTATATATTTCCCAACGCTTCCCAGTCTCCAAACCCAATTACTCTGGGTCCTCCAAACTAGTGAAGCCCATTAAACCCTAAACCTTAACCCTCCCAACCCCACCAAGCTCAAGACCGGCTGCTCATCCAAATCTTCTTTGCCTCCTCCCAAAAATCAAAAAAGACGTTGACAGTTTGTTACAAACCAAAACCATTGCATTTACCTGATCAAATGCAAGCTTCATGAAGAAGGAAATGGTGGCGTCGTCCTCCTCCGCAGTCGTTGCTTCCATGAAGAGAGAGAGAGAGAGGCGGATTTGTGGGAGATGATGGTCTCCTTGCTCATTGGAGATTCCCAGGAATACCTAGATTGCACAAGACTGTTGCTGCACGAATACAGGCTCACTAGCTAGGTTGGGATTCAACGATTGTTTTAGTCGAAGAGCTTGCTGTAGGGTTAGGGTTTTGAGACAGTCTTTCTCTCCTCTCTTCTCAAGTGCATTTTTTTTTCCCTGACGTAGAAATCCACAACAGGAACAGTATCAGTGCAATTGAGCTTCTTGGCAAATGGCGAACATGGATGCAGCACCGCAAGTGATTCTCCATACCTCCATGGGCGACATCACGGTCGAGGTACTTACTTACTATTCCTTCCTTTCCCCTCAGCAGAATGCTGTCTGTTTTGTTTGCTGGTTTTGTTGCCTGACAAAATCTTTCGTTCTGCTGGTCCTGTTGACTGACAAAGGATCCTTGCGCTTGTTTTTGCAATTAAGAATAATACTTTTTCTGTAATAGTGAAATGAAAGATTTTGTTCTTTGCAGTGGGTGGTGCACTACAAGAGGAAACCACACATGCTCATTCATGCATAACATGTGTTTTCTATGTGCAGCTGTACATCAAACATGCCCCCAAGACATGCAGAAATTTTCTTGAGCTTTCAAGGAAAGGGTATTACAACCAGGTGCTTTTTCACCGTGTTATCAAGGTGAGAAATGCAAGAATTTAGGGTTTTCCCTCATTTCTCTTTTCTTTGCTGAAGTGTTTGACAAGATGTTTGGCACACATATAATTGTTTTTGTATGGTAGTATAAAATTCTGGATGTGAGCTTTTTCAGTCAAAAGCAAATCTCTCCAGACTTGCTGCTGTTTTACTGCTCCTTGTTTGGTACCTTGTCAGGACTTCATGGTTCAAGGTGGAGATCCTACAGGGACAGGAAGAGGTGGTGAATCCATCTTTGGGTGCGTATTATGCCATTTTAACCTTGTGCTCAATTCCTCCTAAAGAAGAGAAAGAAGGAAAAAATATACGAACATGGTTTTAAAAGAAAGAGCATGGATGTAGTAATGCAGACAAATCAGTTTTCATAACAATGTTTGTTTGCTTGCACATTGGGTTCATGTTACAGTGCAAAGTTTGAGGATGAACTTACACGTGAGCTAAAGCATACCGGGGCAGGCATTTTGTCCATGGCAAACTCAGGACCCAACTCCAATGGAAGCCAATTTTTTCTCACACTTGCCCCCACTCCTTGGCTTGATGGTAAGTCAAAGCAACATACCCACTTCTCTATTCCTAACTGCAAGTTTTGAGGTGTAGTTTTCCAGCATTTCCCTGTTTTATATGTCTTTATTAAATGAGGTCTCCTCATATTACCTCCAAAGAATATCAACTCATGAGTTGGGCGTTGGGGACATTGGGTGCAGGGAAGCACACAATCTTTGGTAGGGTCTGCAAAGGCATGGATGTTGTGAAACGTCTTGGCATTGTTGAGACTGATAAACATGACCGGTGAGTAGTAATCAACCATATGATGAAGAATCTGTGGGCTAAACAGATATTGCCACAAGATTTTAGGCTCTGAAAGCATGAGGTTCTTGGAAAAAATCTTGGTAATGCATCAGTAGCTCTGGTCTGTTGGTTTGCTTCAGACTGCTTGAAGTTCTTTGCCTGGTTTTGCAAGTTCTCAGAGAGATTTGCTGCTTCCAGTTTTCATTAAGCTGTGGAAGGATTCAGAACTGAAGTTTCTTCACCTACATGAAAATTTGCTTCTATTCCCAATGGAGAGCTATTTCCAAGATCACTGGCATACAGTTCACCTCTACTGACATTACCTCTTGGACTTCTGATTAATCTGGCAGACCAATTCATGATGTGAAAATCTTGAAGACAGCAGTGATTGATTGACCAGACAACCAGGAATTCTGGCATAATTCTACTGCTTACCATCCATGGGTCTCTTGTTTGGCTTTCCATACATGTGGTGGGCAACACCTGGCTTCTGGACAAAGACTGCCTCAGTGAGTTTTCCATAGACCAATTGTCTGCATGCCACCTTAAGGGATTGGGAGTCAGGGTCTTGTGAATTTTTTTCTCTGTATTTGGTCAACAGGATACCAGGAGAAGGGTGCCGACAATTGTTTTTTGAAATAATCCTCCTAGTACTTCTGTGAGCAGAGTTTTGATGCATATATTTGTGTTTTCAGTTTCAAAGGGAGTAGCAACATCTCTAGGGAGCTTATCGCAGGTGATTGACATGGATATGAAACTCGCCTTTGATGTTGTAACAGATTAGTAAGACTTGGATCACATTGAACTTCTCAGTGCATTATGGATGTAGGTACTGTATTTTTATCATTTGCACTCCAAAGGATTTTTCCTTCAGGATTTTTTATGTTCAGCTAAAGTTGGTTGTGAGTCTCTGTCAGGCATCAAATGTTCAAAGGAAATGAAAAATTTCAGGACAGCTCTGCCAGAATCTGGTTGCCAGTGTGCTCTATCTTCTTCATGAATGACCTTTAACTTTTGACCTGAGGAACTAATTACACTAGCAGAGACTGACCATTCAGCCAATGAATAGTAACACTACCTCAATGATTTTACAAAGTGCCCCTAAGAGAAAGGGATGTTCTATCTCTGCTGCCTCAGCTTCACATAGTATGAGCTCAGCAGATCCAGTATTTCCTCTCTAATGGAGAGAGACCTGAGATTGTGGATGCTAAGATCCAAAAGGATGATGAGGTTTCAGAAGTCCCAACAACATGTTCATTGTGGCAAATCAATGGTGGGGAATGTCAGTTACATTCTGGAACAGGCCCTGGTAGAACCCATTACCACCAGATGGAAAAGCATCTTGTCCTACCAGGCTCAATGTGTTCCTAGGTGTAATGTGCCCTGCCCATATACATAATTCGTTTTAGGGGTCTTAATGCCTAGTGGTATGGTGTTAGCCTGTTGGTAACTCCAATTTTATCTACCACCAAGAAGTTATCACCACAATCCATTCCTGTGTAAGATGCAATGGTATCTTATAACCCACAAATTTGAGCAGATAACTCAATGCTAGGTGACATCTTGTTCCACTTCTCCGCCTCTTGCACCTTGGCACTCCCTCCTCCTTCCTGCTTCTTCCACCTTTGCACTACTTCCATTGTCTTGCATGTGTTCCTTCAATCATAGCACTTGCATGTGCTTTAAATAGTCTTTCTCAATGTTTGATACAAAGTTCAAACACAATAGGGCAGTTAGGAAGATGAATGATTTTGGAGATACAAAAGAAAATGATAATCAAGAAAATCAAGATGCAGAGGCACAAGAGGACACTGATCCAAGTTATCAAACTCTATCTAGATCCAAATCCTTTTGTGTTTTGTCGATATGTTCTTGAATCGACATGTTGATATGTTCTTGAATTGACATGTTGATATGTCAACTGAAATTGTTAGTACTTGAAATTACAAACATCATAATCATGTCAAAAATTTCTACAAGATCATGAGGCATCAAAAGAGGAGCCAACAGGTCAAATGCAGCTTGCAAGGGAACTAGATGTCAAAATGGAAAGGATATTGCCATATCTTCAAATTCTATAAGATTCTGGAAACATTAATGAAGATCTTTGCTACAAAAATGACAACATTGCCAATCGATCATGAAGTTGTTCAAGATGATAATTCACATGCACAATGTCAACATCAACAACATCAACATTTTCTACATTGTATCCTAGCACAATGAATCTAACATGTTTGCATGGAAGCTGAAATTATGAGGAACATCTTGGTGGGTCCCAAAAGGCTGCAAAACCCATTGAGCATTCAAATGTTCAAACCAACCATGATGTAACTAAGCAAGACACCAATCAACATGTCTAGAATGGTGATTAGTCTATCCATCATAAATTTGATTTTTTGAGAACTCAAATTGATTGACATATTAAAATAGTTAATAACTTTGACATGTTTCCATGATGGCCCATCATGAGTTTTTAGTTAACCACAATTGCATTGTGTGGTTCTAGTAATACTAGCTATTTCATCACTTCATTGAGAAGATCTATCCAATCCACATATGCTAGAGCAAGCGTTGTAGTACCTTGTTGCCCCACCACTTAAAATTTTGGCATTTGAGTTGGTAGGTGAATTTTTCAATCAACTTTGAAAGTTGCAATTGAAACAATGTCATTGCACAAACTCTCATGGAACTTAGGGTGATATAGAACATACTACATGAACTATGACAACCATCTAATTTACACAAAACGACAAAGGCAGAAAGTTTGCCAACTCACCATAGACGTGTTACTTGTTGATGGAATGCCATTGTTTCCATTTTGCATTATGACACAACATGCCTAACATTTTGCAAACTCAAGCCACCTTCTAAGTAAATCATTATTTGAGTTATAACCAAACTAAAACATGTGTAACATGGTATGCCCAATCAAAATATTGTGAGTCATATTCATGCAACATTGTGATATGACATGTACGAACTTCTAAAGATCATGACACAAGTAATCATTCTAAAGCATGAATAAAGACAATTGTGAATATAGTGGATGAATGCTTCAACCACCAAGCAATCAACCTTATAACCTCATTATAAAGTACCAACATTTGGAAACATTACTACGCAAAAGTAGAAGTATGAAGACCATGACATGTTGGGATACTAACAACAACAATGGACATTTTGATATTGCAATATTTACCTTGTATTTACAGATTGACCTTCCATTCTTATGCACCTACTAAATTTGACATATCTATTGTGATTTTAGGAGTTTATTAGTTACAACTTTGCCTTAATTCTTTTCATTATATTATCCCCCTTTTAACTATTGGAGTGTCCACACACAACAATTAAGTACTCTACAACTAAACTAATGTAATGAAATCATTGATTTTCACAATTTGAAAACCTACCCCTTCTTTTGTTGTCACAATGGGTCCTCCTTTCATGTATTTATCCGCTAACACAATTGTTAATGGATATGGCATACATTGTTCGTAATGTCCAATTTTCCCAATCCATGGTCAATTTGCCAAATGTTGCATTTTTACAATGGTAGAATGTAGCATTACAAGATAAGAACTTAAATAAGTCCTTTGCCTATACCATAGTGTATTTGTAAGTTGGTTTTCCAACATATAACCTCGATCAATTTGAGTCCAATATTTTTTTACTATGCTAATTTTTGGCAATGTTCCATTGTTCCCTTCCACTCCTTTAGTTTATAATTCTCTTTGTTGATGACATTATTGGAATTTCTTATGTCCTAGTCATGGCAAAAATGGGTCTTCTATTGTTACTAGTTTGATGACAATGGTAGTAATTTTTATATTCAGCTCCCAATCTAGAATGATATTGCAATTTGTAGACATTCAAACATCCCATAGTGAATTCTAGTATAACATAGCCACACATTTCCATTAAAAGAGATCTTCTATTATGTGACCATCCAATTTGCAATTATATGTGATGAAATGTCATTTATAATTATGTTGTGTCATTTTTACAACTAATCATCATTTCAATCTATTGCATTTATTACGACTATAATGTAACTAATTTGCAACTATTAAGTTTCACATCCTTCCATGTTGGTTTTTTTTTAAGCCTTTCATTCAAGATGAAGCCTTTGTGTCCAATTAATTGTAATTGTTTTCTTCTATGTGATGTACATATAAATAAATATATATTGAAATGTTTTGGAATATTTTCAGGGGTATATTTATATGATCATGAATTTATTTATATTATATTTAGTGCATATTAAATATGCACTTAACATATATTGTGGCTACATAGGCTAAGTAAGTTGGTAAGTAAATAATTAAATAGTTAGGTGGGTAAAACTCACAACTATATTTAATATAAATAATA
>Ga0209208_10010875_pt1 | contig 11722 bp, 8 predicted proteins | sample S1TSphfallax_3_FD_187694 | JGI IMG/M metagenome (GOLD analysis project Ga0209208, IMG submission 187694) | Host-associated microbial communities from peat moss isolated from Minnesota, USA - S1T2_Fd - Sphagnum fallax MG (SPAdes) (version 2) | ecosystem: Host-associated > Plants > Peat moss >...
CCACAACTTGCATGAAAATGGAACCAACCCCATGAAACCTATTAAAAAATAAAGACATGGGTGCTTCTTATTACAGGGCTAGTAGGGCCCTCTTCACTTCTCAGCTAGTAGGAGCATAATAAGAACTTTTGATTCTAGGTCTAAACCAGTGTTGGCCGGTTCTTAGATTTTAGTAGAAATGTTGGGTTCGATTCTAGATTTTTTAAAAAATTTCATAGTTGTCGGTTCTAGTTCTAAAGAGTATGCTTAAAAATTAAGACCGATTGGTTTTGGATCCAGATTCATTTTTGGGGATGACGATTCTTGGTTTGACGGGTTTTCATTTTTTCAAAACCCTCATGTTCGGCTGAGAGGCGGGTCCAGGTGTGAAAAGTTAGGGAAGCATCTCGTACATGGTTTGTAGTCTAAATTGCATCTCCTATATTGCTGAAATGATTGTATGATTCTAGAATTCATGTTTTCTTTGTCCAATAATCAAAACAACAACCATGTTGGCACTTAACAACATCACTCCACCATTGCCAATTCATTACAACAATAACTTTTTTTTTTTTTGCCTTCACTCCAAAATCTATAGCAATGCATACAAGATTGGTTGTTTGGTGCCAGTAAAAACTAAATGTGTGAGACATGAATTACAACAAAAACATTGTGAATTTTTTTACAATTCCCATTACAAATTAAAACCAATTTGGAAATCTCTACAAAGAAAAAGAATGCAGGAGATCCCCATGTCCTATTCCATTAATTGGAATGAAAAACTATCACCTCCCTTTTCCCTAAGTCATACACATTGGTGTAATAACTAACAACTCCCTAGCCAGCCAATTTGAACAATTAAACTTGAAAAATTAATTCACAAAAGTAGTAATGTATGTATAGATGTGTGCTAAGACACATTGATACCAGCCATAATATTCACATATGTCCTTAAATTTCCTTTCAATGTTGTGGAAGCTTCCTAGGAAAATTTAGCATGTTGGCAACATTGGCTTTACAGTCGACAACATGGATGTTCAAGCACTCACCTTAACGTCATGACATGCCAAAAGGCATAACATGGTTGCCATGCCAAGCCAGTTAGCCTTTCATAAAATACCCAAAGTTTCCATTAGTGCTCCTTGTGCAACATAGTACAACATCATTGCCTTATAAACAAACATAACAAAAAACGAGACCTTGCATGATCAAAGTTTTACAAATGTCTCATAGCCAAAGTGTCATCATCAATCCAATGCCCCACATCTTATAATTGAAGTACAACAAACATTGTTAAGCATTCTCAACAATACATTCACACAAAAAAAAAATTCATTGCATTGACTTTAAATCAAAAGGCTATAAAACATACTATGAATCAAACATCTATTGTCTTGATCATAATGCATTAGTATCCTAACATATTTTTAGTCTCATGCTTTTATCCACAAATTGTTTAACATGGTCTAGAACAACATTAAGGAAAGTTTGTGTGTGAAAATAAAAGAGTGGGATAATATTAGAATGAGGAGTGCTCACTAGGCAAAGAAGGCTAAGAAACTTGCCACAATACTTGCGAATTACAAATAGGATAGTGCCATGGCAAGAGCAGCAACACTAAGCATAACTCTTTGTTTCTTTGAACATGGGTCAAACATGATTGCCATCATGTTATGGGCCTTTAAAGGTGAGTATGTTTCTACAAATGCTAGGAATGGTGCCAAAACATCAATCACCTAGCCATCATGTGATGCTTCATATATTGAAATTCCGAATCAAAATCACCTTGAACCAAAGGTTGAAAAAAGGCCTCCATTGTGTGGACTTCTTTTTGCAATTTGTAATCAAAGGTAAAGGCAACAAACAATGCATCGAACAATAACCAAAAACCATTTGATTGGTTCAAAATGCACTGATTTACCACAAGCAACAACGTTTTAATCATTATATGAGCAATTGCCTAAGTTTAGCCATCAGGCACACGGGCTTGTAGATGTGTGGCTTGATGGCCATAATACATATTTATCGCATTCATATATTCAAGAGTTTTTTGAAATAGAATGACCCGAGATGCAAACCTAGTTTTCATTAGCATTTTTAGTTTTTGGGGTCGGAGCTAAATGTCCCTGCAAGCCTCTCTCCATTCTTTGTCACCTTTGCTTGAATTTTTTGTACATGTGATTGTTGCTTGTAGCTGTGATTGAACCAATTTCAAGCTAACTTCCTAAGTAGACCCCCATAAACTTTATTATCATTTGTGGCATATTGGGCTACTTTTGACATAGCATGACCCAAACAAGTTCCAACACATGGAGTTGGAAGATCCAACATGTCACAAGAAACAATGCTTTTCAAAGTTGTAGTCATCATGCCTAGATTAACTCCTTTGTCCTTCACAAATGCAATCACTTTGTTTAGGAACCCAAATGAACCAAACAAATGTTTCATTTGTTCAGCCGTTGTAGTGCCCATGTACTTTCAATAGTGAACAACCCAATGAAAGAAATTACAAGGGCAAAAATATCATTACGCTTTGTGACATCCATAAATCAAAAGTTGTTGTGTAAGTAATGCAGTTAGCAAGTACTGGGTTCACAAAATTTTCCATGGTCTTGGTAACTAAATCGGGCAACACTTCATTGATTAATTGGTGTTTAGATGGGAAAACAACCTTCCCACATTATTGCAACACCAATTGCTTCAACCACGCATCTTCAACTATTGAAAAAGGATGATGACTTTTTGCTATGTAAAATGTTATATCTTCCAAAAATGGATTATAAATAGGCTTGGGCGTGTCTTCTTTTTACATGTTTGGTGCACACCTTCAGGGTTCATGTTTGCATCTATGTCAACAATCCACTTCTTCACCTCTTGAGGGTGATGGTTGCTTACATGTTTCTTTAATGAAGTAGTCCCATTGGATTTGTCATAGGTGATTATTCTAGCCTTTCCACTTGAGCTATGATGAGACGAGTTGGTGCCATCAACATGCACGTGGCACACAATGCAACGCATCTTTTGTCCCACATTCAAATTGACCTTACTTTCATCATCAATCACAAAAAAAACCTAATATATAACATTCATGCTATTGGAAGACCAGTCTTTCATATTTTGTTGAAGTTGGGGAAGCAATGTTTGCCATGTGCCATCATCTGGATTTGATTTAATGTCCAAGTTAATACCAGTAGTAGCCTAGCTGGTTGGTAGGGTGCCAATTTCATATTTACTGTTAGATAGATCCACTTGGATGTTGCCATTGCCTTCAACCATGCCTATACAAAACCAAACTAGATCAAAAGCTTTGCATATGGAATAACAATTAGGAGTAAAAGATTATGGGGACTTCTCACTCCACACACAAAAATAAAAATAAAATGTAACAAATTCCAAATGAGATTTGGTTTACCATTATATGTTACTTAATAGTTGGTTATGTCTTTGGGCCACTCCCCACAAATATTTTTTTCCATGTGATTGTTGCTTGTAACTTTGCAACAAAAAATTCATTAGCATTTTACTACAAGTAAACAACAAAATTGAATCATACAAGAATGCCCTATGTCACACTGTGAATTGAATGTGTACCAATTGCAGTAAATTTTTTCCTTTGTAATGCAACCATATGAGTTTACAAACTAGTAACATACATTGTGTTTCCTCTACTATTTGAGTCAATCAACTCCTTTGTAAGAAGGTTCTAAACTTGCTACATTTTGAAACTTCAAAATGTATGTTGATAATAATGTGTTCATAACACATTGAAATACATTTCCATCTTTTCAACATTTTCACATGATTTTACTACACATTATAGATGCACCAAAAAGGTAAAAAAATTGGCTTAGATACAACATCTATGCATCAAAGCTCATTTAGGGATTTGGGTGTCATTTCATCGTTATGCAATCAACCCGCACCTAGGACAAACAACAAAACACTTAATAGCTTGATCCAACTAGGCATCTTGCATGCACAATTTCATATCCAACAAGTAAAACGCAAACAAACTTCATCACATGCAAGGATCAAAGTACTTGTCAAAAATCCATTATAAGCAAACTTGAAGCCTATATTATGGTCTAAAGTCTAAAGTCTAAACTTTGAACACAAATGACAAAGATATATTCTTTTAGGGCCTTGGAGGGCTACTTTAGGGGATAATGAATGGTGACCAAAAATAATGTTCATGCATAAAGATTGTGTAGAGGGACCATGATGCCTACACCAATGGAACACATCTTTTGCAACAAGTTCTCATCACCATTTTTTTTTCTACAGGTGGTATATTGGTCTCCAGCAAAACGTTTGAATGAATAAAAATAAAATAAAATGTTGGATTGATTAAAACAATAACATAGAATATCAAAATAACAACAACATTGAGGGCCCACCTTTTTTTTCAATCCATTTACAAACCTTGGACTCCCACTTAACAAGTTAAATTAGCACTTTGTGCATTTTCACCTTGGCATAGTTCCTTCTAGACTATCAAAATCGTTTGGTGAGAAACATCAAAAACATCTTTTGTGTAAAAAATAAAAATAAAAATTCTACAAGGTTTTGTTGTTTGGAAACATGAACTTTTATTGTGCACTATAATCCTTGTTTCATCAACCAAACCTAGCGAAAAAGAAAAGTGTAGAAAATCCAAGCAATCTACAATTTCACTTGAGGAGAAGGGATTCAAGTTTAAAAAATAAGTAGTAACCTTAATTTCTAAACCTAGCTAGACTAGGTCCCTAGCCCCTATGATTAATCTATGACATGAACTTGGCCAAAAATTAGTAAAATTCGTGGGTCTGATCTAGGGCCAAGTTTTGTTGGAGGTGTGTTTTGTTAGGCTAGATCTTGGTTTAGTTCTTGAAGAATCCATTTGGATTGGGTTGAGTCTAAGGGTAGTTCTTGCTTTAAGTTGAATTGTTGGATCCGGATCTTAGAACCTAATCTAGATTTGGACCCAAACCCGATCCAAAAACACATACCCAATCAACAATGGTCTACACATCTAACCATGTAGGTTTGTTTTTTCACCACTTATTTTTTTGCCACTTTCCACCTATTGATGGAATTTTCCTTGGGTTTAAGTATTCATAATTACTTTGAATGTTTTCATCAATTTAATTTAGAGTATATTTAATTGTGCCTAATGATTATTTGTTTGGAGCATTTAGTTCACATTAAGAAGCAAATGAAGGTTTGTTCAAATCCAAGTTATCTTTGTATCGTTGAATTTGTGTGTTTGTTGAGAATTTGATGATTCTTTTAATGCAATGGAAGGAACATGAAAGTAGGTTTCTAGATGTTGGGTTTTTTTCTAACAAATCTTGGGCATCAATCTTGGTTCACAATTTGAGATGAAGCATATCTCTAGCATTTGTGGTGTGATTACAAGTTTGAGGCCATGTTGAGTTAGTGTCGAAAACCTTGAAAATGAGTCACCATACAAAAAAATTGGTTTGATGCTACGTGCGATTGCCTTCTTGCAAATAAGGGTGTTGAAGATTTTTTCATAATAAAAGTTACATTCTTAGTGGAACAGTAAGATGAGCTTCAAAAGAATTTTTTTTTTGAGGATCGATGTGCAATGATCTAGTGTTGCTTTTGGAGAAGGAAGAGCATGGTAGTGCAAGGAGGCAAATGTGAAACTTGGCAAACTATTTTCTTAGATTGGATTGTGATATACATTTGCCACAATTAGTGGGATTTCAAGAATGTGAATTAGATAATGAAAAAATTGCTTAAGATGAGTTTTTAAAATTGGCATTAGACAAATGCACAATCTGAACATGCTTTTGTCTACTGTGTTACTTTTTCATCATTCTATATTTTACAAGCTATTTCTTAGATGTTCATTGTTGATATGTAATGCCCACCATCTCAATCTAGAACAATGGATATGTATGATTTATCAAATTTTTCATGATCAAAATTGTCTTCTACTTTTTTGGTTTACATTCTATAGTTTTGGCAAAAATTTTATGCATCTTTTTGGCCTTTTTGTTGATGTGCAAGCAATAAAAACATTGAGCATATTAGAGAAAAAAAATTCAATATCTTGGGCTGTATTGGATGGCTAATGTGTTTGATGTTAAATGTGGCTTCTAGATTAGATTAGTTTTTGTATGGATGGTAAACAAAAATATAAAAATATTTATTACATACCTATACAAACCAATTACTACATAGTAGTTATTATATCATTTGAAAAAATACATACTCATATTAGTATTGGCATTTGGCATTTCTTATAAATACATAAGACAATTTAGTTTGTGTTAAAAAAAATCATCATTCAACTGGTCCTTAAAATTTCTAGACCTTCCAATACTTGTGCTAGTTTGCTATACCTAAAAGGTGATACTAATATGATGTTTTAGAACCTTGGATCAAGGGTATACTTTTCCCTTCCCTTAATTTAACCATTGGTTCCTCATTCTAAAATGTAAAAACCTTTAGCATTGGTAAAAAACCAGTGGTGTCCAAGTATCATATTCTAGATTTGACTCTTGGATATCAACATAGCATATTAGGTATTTTGAATTTTTTTGGTAGTATAGGATATGGATGGGAAAACCAAACGTGGTTCAAGTTTAGTTTATCCTTGGTTATATGTTTTTCAATGTTTAACAAAAAATCTAAATTCCAGGCACCTGGTTGTGTGGTACAATATATTTTTCTTGCTTGGTTGTCCACACTTAACCCAAGCACAAGTTTAGAGATTAATTAAAAGTAACCATAGTTTGAAAAGGTGATAGCTTTTGGAGAAAGGGTAATTCATATGATTAAATTAGATCAACATAATAGGGGATATAGAAGACACTAGAAACATCAGTGTTCTGTAACACACGCCAAAAATTTCTTGCATCAGGTATTTGTGCTACAATGGAACAACGGTTGGTAACCAAGCCAAGATTGGTTGGTGATCATGCATATAAAACAAAATGCAAGCAACTCAATCTTATCGACAAACAAGCTGCAAGTAATTCATGAGAGATGGCAAAAGACAGAAAGACATCAAGAGCAATGTTGATCGCAAGTGGAGAGGAGGAGCTTTAGAGTTGGAACTAACCAATTGCACATAGTTTGATTAGAAGAAGGGTGTGAGGAGGCAAACAAGGGAGCGTAGTGATGCCATTAGGGTATGGATGTCCATTCTATAGGAGTGTTGTTGGGCATGGGTGGTGTGTACACACAAGCATTACTGGACATGGGTGGTGTGTTGGGCCCACCATTGTTGTTTCATTCTTGGAACAGTTGGGCTCACCATTGCCGTTTCATTCCTACAATAGTTAGGCTCGCCATTGTTGTTTCATTCCTACAACGGTCGGGCATTCCATCATTGACATAGCAGGAAAGTTAATTCTTAAAAAATTTAAATTAAATTAAATTAATTCTATAAATTATTTGTTTTGTTTTGTTTATGTTTTTTTATGGTTTTTTTTGGGGGGGGAGGGGTTTTTGTGTCTTAGTGTCTTGGGGTTAACCCTTTTTTTGTATGGTTCTTTTTTTGCATCCTCTGTCAGTTCAGGATGCCCTTGCCCCCATTGCCCTATCCTTTACACTTTAGGTGGCCTTTCGAAGCATGCTAAGAGTGTTCACCCACATGCTAGCCTTGTCTCCTAGGCTAGCTAAACTATTTTGTCTTTGTAGGTGTCATCTCCTCTTGTGCTGCACTTTGGTTCTATCCCTTTTATTTCTTGGGGTTGGTTTTGGGTTCAATTTAGCTTCATTTTGGGGTTGTTTAAGGCCCATTTTGTGTGCCCCCATTTATTTCATGAAATCCTTCAAGCCATCTAGGACAAAGTTAGGCACACTTTTTGTTTATCTCTTGATTGAATTGCTCAAGATCTGATGGATGGGTTAGTGTGGTTCCTTCTCCTCATGTTACCTTGTTGGTGTTTGTGTTATACTTGAGGAAGTTGTTTAGGTCAATGAAAAGGTTTTGCCCACCTTAGGAGGTTTATGGTGGGCAATTAGTCTTTTTTTCAAGATGAGTCTTCTTATGTCTTTCATGTTCCCCGTTTGCATCGTTCAGTGGATGATTCTTCGACCACTTGTTTTCCATGATGTTTAATTTTGGGTCAAGTCAAAGAGTACAATTGTGTTGCTAGAGTTCTTTAACCCATGTCATTAGCTATTCCTTTAGAGGACACCATTGTAGTTTTGCATCAATTACACCCCCTTCCTTCAAACCATGTTTTTCCACTTATTTTTTATTATTAGCTTGAGCACACTTTTGTTTTAAATAGGACTTTGTTTACACATGCCTGAACCATTGCTCACCATTTGTCTTTGGGTGGGCTATTTGGGATGCTTTATGAACATTTCTCAGGATGTTTCATACTTAAGGACCCATTTTTAGGCTTTTCAAAGTTATTCCAAGTTGATGCTATTGTTGCTTGTGGTGATATATCCCTAGGTCAGTGGGCCTAGTGTTGGGGGCTAATAGATTGTTGGCAATGGCGAAGGAAACGGGAGGTTTTTGGGTGTAGTCACAATCCAACAAATTAAAAAGGGCATTGGATCGCCAAGAAAAACAATCAAAATTGGATAAATATTTATGTTTTGCCATTTAAAGCCATGGCAATCATGGCAAGTTATTGTTTTTTCATTCATATGAATGTCAAAGAATTTAATCCAAAAATCCATTTGATGAAATTTTAAGTTTAATTTTTCACTTAAGACCTTTAAAAGTGAACAACAATGTATTGAATAGGAGTCAATTTTGCAAAGGACTATCAAAAGGACTCATATAATAAAACATATTTGATGGGAAAAAAAGAGAGGATAAAGACCTATTAACCACATTAAAAAAAATTCATACCTTAAGATATGTGGAATTATAAAACTTTAAAAATTCAAAAAACTTTCCAAAATTGATCAAACTTTTTAGAACTTCAAAATTCCTTTGCCACACATAAATGGGGCAAAATGTACATGATGTGTTAAGAAAATTTGATGTTTATTATACAAGAAAACATAAAAATGTAGAAAAACATAAATTGGTTATGATTTGAAATTATTATCAATTTAAAAGACGAAACATTAAATTTACAAGGAATAAGGAAAATTTCAAAAATTCATATTTATTAAAAAATGATGAAGAAAAAACATGTCATGTACTTGGATAACTATTAGCATTTATTATAACAAGTTGTAAACAAAATTGTTCCAAAATTCATTCATATGAATGAGCTTTTTGGGGGAAAAAGGACATGCAATCTTTTTTTATGGTAATCTCGTTGGCTCATTGTATCTTGTTTGCACCCCTTTGTCCTATTGTTATAGGTGAGGCATTTCTTTGATTTATTAGTCAGTCCATTGTTCTATAGCTTCAAGGGCCATTTCAAAAGCACCTATCCCTTGACTAATTTCAAAGTTTCGATCCCTAGAGGTTGTGAAACCATCCCTTTTGGCATTAGAGCCCTCCCCAATTCAAACCTTGATTGGGTTATGATGTAAGTTGATGTTGAAAACACTTTTGATAATGTTTTTTGAATTGCTATTTTTAGAGAGTTACGAAACATTGGGGGACCTTTGGCGAACATTGTCCCATTTACTAGGTTGTTTTATGTTGTTCATTATTTTCTTTACTACCAGCATGGGCAATATGAGGAAGAGTTCATTGTTATTGAATCATTTTGAAGCATGAGGTAGGGTGACCCTTAAGTGGTTTTTTATTTCTTTTGGCCCATTATCGAACATTCCTAGCGACCATTGTGCAAACCCTTAGTTGTGTTTTTCTAGCCCTAACGGATGATACCCACATTATGGGCCCTATCAATGAGTTTATTGCAACCTTTGACCACCTTTTGACCTAGTTAGCCTTAGTTGGGCTTAGGGTCAAAGTGTCAAAGTGTAAGCTTTGAAATCCATTAGCAATTTTTTTAGGCATAGAAATTCCTTAAAGTTACACTTTGGTCAGAAATGGCTTATGCATTTTGGATGTGCTAGTGGGTTTTCAAAACTTTGTCACGCATTTTTTGGATGAGGTTTTATTTCAAGATGTGGTGCATATTATGATCTTCTTCGTTTGGGAAACGCGCATGTTCCATTGGACATTTTGTTTTCATGTGTTGCTCATCAATTTTTTTTTTCACTTGAATAATTCCTCTTTCTTTTTTATTTCTTTTGGCGAGTTTCAACAAGAGAGTTTTGTAGGTATGTGGAAACACTATGGGTCTTGGGTCATTATTTATTTAGGGCTCCTTAATGGGGTGTCAAGTTCGACTTCCGATCTCCTTTGGTGGTATAGGCCTTTTATCTATGGAAGATTGTGCCCAATTTACCTTTCTAAGGAATTAGGCTTTGGTGGTTTCATATCTATGTTCCAAGTTTCGTATATTTGATAGATTCGTTTTGGAAGAGTATGTTTCTTAGGTTGAGGGTGGCCCACCCCTCCTTTAATTATGCCTTCGTGCAACCTAGGATAACCTTTTTCTTGCAATTAGAGAGATACACCTTTTTTTTGAAAGCTTTCAGTTATCAGCACCCCAATTCTAGAGGCTTCTTTGATGGACCTCCATCATGACAAACCCTTGAGTTTTATTTTGGAGGATGATTCCATTTCCTTTACTTCTAAAGCTCGAATTTTCTTTTGTTTGAGCATGGGGGCAAGGCTATGGTTGAGTGTGAAGCCATTTATCATTCATCTTTCACTTCAATGATGCATATTTGTCTTGGTTTGATTTAGCTTTTGACATTTAGTTTTTTCATGTGTGAATGTGGACATGGGTTAAATGCATTTAGCACACACCTAACATGTTGTCCATTTGCTGGTCAGTAGATAGCTACATAAAACGCCGTTAGAAATGTCATGTGTGCTTTTGCTCAAGAGAGTGCGCACATTATATGGAGAGAAGGATGGTATGCCCTTACATCATGAGTTTCATTACGAGCTAGATTTTTACATGATTCATAAGGACTAAGTTTTTGTTGTTGATGTGGTGGTTATTAATTGGACATAAGAGTTGATGGCTTCAAGTGTCATTAGTCCATCAATAGGTGTAGTTGTGGAACTTAGCGCCATTATTAAGATTTGCAAGTATAGAATGCTTCATGAAGGGCACCATTTTATTTTGATGGCCATGGAGTGCACATCGCACTTGACGTGATATGGATCATTTTATTAAGGAGGGTATTTGTTTTGTCCACGATAAATGATCAAGAGGTCATTTATTTTTGTCTTTTTGCATTTATTTTTCATGCAATGTGGTAGTATTGCTTTTCAACGTGCTTTAATTTCTACTATGGAGAGGAAGATTGCTTTGGCGAGGATGCTTGTTCTAGACCTCTTATTACTTTTAGATCTCACAGTTTACATGCAGGGGACATTAGAGGGGACATTAGAGGGGCCATAGGCGAGATAGCTTCCTACCACGAAAGGGACTAGCTCTCTCTCGTCTTTGGTTCCTGTGGGTTGTGCTTTGGTTGGCTTTTCTTTGGCCTTCCCTTTTGTTTTCTGTGTGATGGTTTAGGGTTTATTTGATTCTTTAACCCTAAAACATTAAATGATAAGTACAAAATATGGAAATGCCTAATGATAATTTTGATTTTGAAACAATCAAGAGATTTGAATTAGATCAACACATCATCTGGAGCTACATTCCCTATTGAAACAGATTAGAACTATACTTAAAAGCATATAGGGTTATTCAATGTTCATATTGTTTAGATTTACTAGCCATTAAAAAGGAGCTCCTGTCATGTTGTGATGTTCACTCTAAACTTCAAAGAT
>Ga0209208_10010877_pt1 | contig 11719 bp, 12 predicted proteins | sample S1TSphfallax_3_FD_187694 | JGI IMG/M metagenome (GOLD analysis project Ga0209208, IMG submission 187694) | Host-associated microbial communities from peat moss isolated from Minnesota, USA - S1T2_Fd - Sphagnum fallax MG (SPAdes) (version 2) | ecosystem: Host-associated > Plants > Peat moss >...
TAAGTTCAATATGTGATTGCCTAGACCCACACCTTGTCCAACACAAATGATCATATTTGTATCCTCTATAACCAAATTAACCTTACGATTTTGAGATATGGAATTCAACCCATTTTCAAACCATGCATCACCTATGTTTGGAAATCACCTTGTTATGTGTCATAGGCGTGAAAAATCATCATTATCAACACTACAACTTAAAGTGACCAAAGACAAAAAAATTCCAACCATTAAATCCACACAATGACACATCCCAATTATGTATCTTCCTATGGTTGCCACCTTCCCCAACCATGCAAATTTGTTCGTAGAACATTGCTACATCTGCCATTCCAAATCCATATTTCACCCCAGGTGGTAAGGATATACACATTAGCCCAAGACCTGTTGCATAGGATAACTCAATCCATGAATACTTTGTGTGCAGATGAAGTATTTGAAAATCTTCGAATAGCTTTTCAAGCAATCCATTATTAAAACATCTTGAATTTTTGCAACATTTCAATAATCAACTAGAAGATTCAATCATGAATAAGCTTATTTCTTTTTAGCTATTTCCTTTTACAAGTAATGTCTAAGCTACAAAACAAAGGACTACTGCATAGATAGGGAACTCTAACAAAATTATTGGTCCATCAGTCTAATACCAACCCAAATGCCACAAATGCATGCACCCAATTCCAACAAGAAAATGCCTTTGCATGTTCCAAATACATGATGAAACATTAGGGGTTAGGGAAGGCAAAAATAGTACCTACCAAGCTACTTGTGCTCCCAAACACCCACTGTATGGTAGCCCCTTGGATACCTAGCACAACAAGAAAGAACTTAACTCCAAATCCATCCAATTTAGATGGTAAGGAAAGAAACACTCAACAAAACACATTGTGGTAGTCAACTTTGACAAAGGTGAAATCCTTTGTGTCATATGGATGGCAAGATCCTCAAAACATGAAAGTGAAAATGCTACCACTAATAAAAAGTTTACCTTAGTCATTAATCATAGGGTAATCAATCTACAACATATTGGTGACATCCACAATCACAATGCAATCCATGTCAAACTATGTAATAATGCAAACAAAATAATGAAGTCACTTGAGGATGTCAAATAGATCTACCATGGTCTAGAAAATTTCAATTATAACATACCAACATAATGACAACATCACCAGTTGAACCCAACACTTTTACAATTGGTCAAAAAATTGCAAGTATTGATTACAAAAATCACCCAAAATAGTTCATAATCACCAAGTAAAAAACATGTGGCAATCTCAAAATCTACCATTGTTCTTTTAGGGGGTAAGATCTTACACATAACCAATGTACTTGAAGTTGTTCATACATAACCGCCAAAAATGAAAACCACAGTTGACACTCAAAAGAACAAAGCATTTCCAACCCAAACCAACAATCTAGATAAGAAAACCCCTTGGAATTACTTGTTTCTTGCATGTGCCAACAAACTAATAATTAGATGACCAACCTCATAGCATTTGGGTGTCATCTTTAGGCAACCTTTGAGTGTCATTTTCTAGACCCACTTGGGTCCGGTTGTCCCACTGTGGAGATCCAATCTCCACCGCAAGTTGTTGTCTATCAACCATAGCCACCACCAACTTTCGTCTTGCTTTCTTCAAAAGCCCTCGTTTTACTAAAGTATTTGTAGGAATTTCCTGCAAGGGTGGACACTTCAGAGGTCTTACCCACACAAGCTCCAAAGAGGTAATAGTTGACTCTAAAGGAGGCTCAAGCTCTTGAATCATATTGTACTCAAGTGGTATTGGGGAAAAGTTAGCCGACAATTGAATCTTTAGTCTACTGGCACATGGGTCACTTTCTTTTATGGGGGCCCATTGAGCAATTAGAAGTTCATGCACTTCCTTTAGCTCCAAACAAAAGGCATTCACTTTGCCTTCGAGTCTAGACACATGTGCCTTTAACCGATAGCGCTAGTCATTCTATTCCAAGCCCAACTAGTTAAAATACAATCACATATGTTGCAAAACCTACCATTACAAAATCAAAAACCAAAAATTCTTGAAAAATTGCTCCAAAATGAATGAGATGAAAGCACGCAAATAAGAAACTAGTTCACGTTTGTTTATGTGGGAAAAGAAAAATAAGGAAAAGGAGAAGAAACTTGCATTTATTGGTTCCATTGTTGCCTCTTCCTCAACCTTGCTAGTTATGCCCGGACGTTTTTGAACACATTAGAAACTCTCATAGTATTTGTCACCACTCAACATTGAGCCACGATCTGGGCATTGATGTCTAAAAAAAGTTTCCAAAAAAACAATCTTCGGTTGACTGCCTAGAAATTGAAAGACCCTCTCAGTGTTTATAGGCATTCAATCTTGAACCTACTAATCAATTTTGGGCTCAAAGGGCTTGCCCTTTGAAAGTTACAATGTTTGAGAAATCGAAATCGCCATTTTATTAATAAGTTCTTTAAATGTCACTTAATGACAAAAGCAAATCAAGAGATTTATAAACTATGTTTTTGCATGAATAGATTTGGAAATTTATTGGCTTAAAAGTCATTCTTGCAATCTCCTCCTACCCTTTTGGTTTTCTTGAAATCACCCTTCATGCATAAACATGATACTATATTTAAACCTTAGGTGAAAATTAATGTTGTGTAATTTAATTAGATGCGCAAGGACACATGCACAGTTCAAAAAGGATAGAAGCAACTATTTACATTCTTCTGGATGCCATTTAAAGCCATACAAACTAAGGTGTAGGGGCCTTAAAAAAAAAAAATTCTAGCAAAATTTTAAAATAACCTTTACAAATCCAAAGCATGAAGTGATTTTGGAGGTTTCAATTGCTAGAAGCTTGCAAATCCATAATTGAGGTTTTTAAAAGCGAGGAAAAAAATCCATGAAATTATTTATATTTATATGGAATTTTTTTTGTGTCTGTAGATTTATAAGGATGATTAGATTTTTAAACTTCATATGTGGCGTACATTCAAATCTGGAAAAATATTTTCAAGGACAATTGTCACTTGTTCTATAGCTTTATATGGATGATAGCCACTTTGGCAATTGATAATTTTTATATAAAAAAACCATGTCATAGTTTCCAACTTTGTAATGAACATGTAAGGTGTTCCTTGGGGGTTAAACAAAGATAGGTGCCCTTGTTCTTGGAAGGGGGTATCAACCCAAGTAAAAAAACATCATGCATAATTGGACGACAAATAATATGGTGCATTTTAGTCAAAACATATTGGAGTTGTATTGCAGACAATGTGGAGGATGGAGTATGTGCCAAGTGTAAGCATAGTCGAGGTCTTGGAAGTGAAGGCCCTAAGATCCCAATTTCATTTAATGATGTTTAAAACCTGCAACATTCAAGTGAAGTGAGCTTCACAACTTATAGGCTTGATGAGGAGGTGTAGGTGTTTATTTTACTTAGACCTTTGCTTTTATGAGTTAGTTGACTTCATCTTCAACTTAGCTTCATTTTTTGTTCAATGGGTGTTTAAACTACTAGCTATGGTCATAATTTGTTGTTGTGTGATGCATTTTTTTGCTTTTTGATGAATATTTTTATTTGACATGGGAGTAGGAGCTTCATCAACATATAGAGATAAAAATCTTACCACTGAAAAATTGCAAACAAACTACCATGCATTTGAGCCAAATCATGATGTAGTGGGTGTATTCTTTCAAGCTCTCCAGACTCCTTTAGAAACTAGTCGGTTGAGTAATGTGGCAAATATTTTTAATATGGGAAAAGCTTGTACATTGGTATTGTAGGGTAGTTCTTGAAAGTTAAACTTGTTTTGTTGCATAGGAGTTGAAAGAGGTTGAAACATTAATTACCACGAAGTATGGAACTTAGATTGAAGACATGCAAGCACAACTTTTTGCTACAACAAAAGAGCTCAAGGAATCTACAATCACAATCTCACATCAACAAGACATTATTGAAGATCTAAAGCAACATATGGTTTTTGTTACCAAAGCATGCCTTCATGTTGAAGAAACATTATAAAGGTCTTGAAATGGCCTAAACATCTGCAAGCTACAAATGTTGAGTGAAATGGAAGCCTCAAGTAGCCTTTGCATGTCTTTATATGGTAATTATCATGGTAGCACAATAACTAATATACCATGTTTTTGTTATTATGCTTGCAACCACCAAAGAATTTTGGAATTGGAAAATCGACTAAAAGATGCACACATTCAACATAGCAAAGATGAGGCAATAGAAGAGGCCAAATCCAACGTAGCCTTTAACTATTTGCATATTGAATTAGCAAAAGAACTAATACACATCCTCCAACTTGCTACTATTCAACACAAGGAACAACATGACACCATTTTAACTATTCAGGTTTACATTCTAGGATGTTATTTTCTGACAGATTTTCCTTTTCTTAGCTATGATTTGCATTGTTGTCAACATGGAAATAAGCATTATATCAATGATATTCTTGGCTTAGCAAAAAGACTCAACCTCAATTTGTTTCTTGTGGGTGCAATGTCCATACAATATCCATTGTAAACATATGTTCAAGAAACATGTATAGCAGTCATTACATAGGAATCAAAGATGGCATCGAGACTCAGAGCTAAGAATCTATGGGAGGTAAATTTTAAGGCAATGCATGGAAAGCTTCTAGTAGTTCTTCTAGTTGTTGTTCTTTAACCTTTTGAAACTTCTTTGTGCATATGCTAAAAGTTTTTCCACACATCATAAAACATAATGGGGATTCATCCATTTGGATGAAGAATATTTGCTTGTTCACTATGTGTGGATTACATACACATGAAGGTGATGGATACAATGAGAATGTGCAATACAATGTGCATAAAATTTCTAAATTACTAATGTCCATTTGATTTTATGATAGGATATGGAGAGGGCGATAATTGTTGCTACTAAAGAAAAAGTACGTTGTGTGGAAGCTTAGCTCCAAGAGGAGGTGACCCATAATGTAAATTATTGGAATGTAAGTAATAACAACTACTTATGACCACAATGTTAGCAAGCAAGCAATGCACCATGAATTGCTCTTTTGCAAGATGAATTGAAAATAACAACAATATTGTAATTATATTTCATTATCATATGTATGAAGAGCTATGTATTTGTGTGTTGAATTAATTTTGAAATTGATTAAAATCTATAATTCAGAAACTTGCTAAAATTGAAGAGGAGCTACAACAAGCATGTCAAGAGTGTGAACATGAGAAGGTTATGATAACTATGGTTACATTCTTAATTCTTTTGTGCCATGTAGTTATACCTTACCTCAAAAAACCTACATTTCAACAATAAAGAGATTATTTGCTACTCATTATAGACTAGCTAGCTAGTAGATGATAAATGTACATCATGAATGTGGAAAATTATTTTCAAAGTATGTTGGCATTCGGTTTGTAAGTTGAAAGTGTGTGGGAGAGAAAATAGCTAAAGAGGTTGCATAAAGGCATGCTATAGCTTTGGAGATGGAGATGAAGGTAATAATTAAAGACCTAGCACTTGAAAAACAACAATTACAAGACACAAGAGAACGCATCCTGCTTTGGTATGTGGGTTGGAGTGTAGTGGGTTTTTGCTGACACGTAGGGTTTGTAATATTGGTTTGTTTACTAGTTGTTAATACTTATTCCAACTTTCTTTGAGAGGATGGTTGACGAATGGATATCATCTAACTACAATGGACTTTGTGTTCAATCCTTTGTTGTCCAACATCAAACAAACTTTATGTATAGAGTTCACATTGGCCTTTTATTGCTAACCAAATTTGAGAGATGCAACAAGATTTAATGTAGAATAATTTGCACCTCTATTACAATGAAAAGTTGTTAGTAGTAGAGATGTATTGATCTACATTGGGAGGCAATTGGGTTTGCAGCTTGGGAACTCATATGCAAGCACTCCATTCAACAACTATAGAGGTTACAACCTTGCAGCAAAAGCAACAAGAGCAACCTGTTGCAATGTTGAGGGCACTAGAAGATGGTGTTGTCGAAAAGATGAAGGGTGAAGCTAATGTGCCTAGCATGAGTCCATAAATAAAAACAATACAAGATTCACCGAAGATTGGTGAAGGTCCAACACATAGAGATGAAGATCAAATTTTGGACAATAAGGAACAAGATAATTGTGTTGAAGCTACCAGGAGGTTGATGAAAATGGCATAGCTAAATCCAAATTACCATGTGATGAAGGCAAGGGTGAAGATTGTCACAGACCCATGATATGGCAACAACTTGGGAATGATTTTTTTTCTTATAAAAAATGAATGTAGGCAAATGGAGGAGCCAATGAACCAACAATTCAAGATGTGTGAAAGGAGCACAAGAGTGAATGTTGAACAAGATGGTTGCAGTATAGTGCAAAAGGGAAAGCAACTAAATCCTCATAAGCTTAGGATGAGAGATTTGCAATTGATTGATTTTGCAAACACTAAGATCAAATCACAAAGCCCCAAAAAGGTGGAAAGTTTTCCATATGTAATTCTAGGTATGATAACCATTATGGAGGGGAGTCACATTCATATGACAAATCTGAAAGTACTAAAGAGGTGAAATCGGTAATTCTATTGAGACCAATGTTTAGCAAGTGATTGGTAGGGCTACTACTAATCAAAATATCAAAAACATAGCTAATTAAATGCTTTGGTATATTCATGGGTTCAGAAAGGCAATAATCTTTTCATATATGCATTTTTCTAGAACATATGGCTTTGTTGTATGCTCCAATGTTTACTGAGCTTAGGAAAGAAGTAATGTTTTTTAGCTATCTTGTTTTACAAGCTTTGTGATGGAAGAAGTTTCAACATTAATGTGTTTGTGTTGTTCTAATTATGAGAACTACTAAAATGTTCAAGGTTTCTAGGTATAATGTCAAGGCTTGGGAGTAACACTTCTAAGCAATTTTTGAAGCATCTTTACAAATTGCCACTTGATTCAATGGGTTTGATTGTAAGGTTGTGGTTTCAAGGAGTAGATTTTATCCCTATGTGAGTTCACATCCTTTCACATGTAGCATGATGGTTAGGGTCTAGTCAACATGGAATCACAAAATGTTCATAAGATGTGTGTTGTCCTTGGGTGGCAAAAGTATAGACTCTAACAATCATATGTAAAAACATGGTGAACATTGTTCCAAGTTATGCTAACTGGACTGGAGGGGAGGAGCCTTCATAAGACAAGTCAAAAAGTAAATAAGAAGTGAAATAGGTAACTATGATGAGACAAATGTTTAATGGGTGCTTATTTTATTAATACACATACAATTATTAGGCAAATAGAATGGATGGCAATTGATTCCAACATAGAACTAATGTCCAAATGTTATAATGACTTGAGTTAAGCATTTTGAACACAAGATAAATGTTTGATTTCATAGCATTACAATGAGAGGAACATGCAATGTAAGACTTGCACAAAGGGTTTTGTTTGTTCATGAAGTAAATGCACATGGTTGTAGGCATTAAGGAAGTTCATGTATTCATTCTTTTCATTGCCAACACCAATATCAAGCTCAAAAGGAAGTACACAAGCTTCTCTTTGACACATGAACCCTGATAGTTGCACAATTTTCAAGTGGGTTAGTGAGTAGATACTTTTATTGGCTCTGCCCATAAGGAAGTAACTAGGCATTTACATAACAATTGGGTAGAAAAAAATTGCTCACTCCCAAACCAATGTGGAGTTCACAAGAGGCCTGGAAATGTTACTTTTAGATGGATGAATTTTTTCATGTGTGATTGGATGTAACCTTAAGTTGTTATATTACAAAGATCAACACCTGCATTTTGAATTCTTGAATCATTTTCCTCAACTCACATGTACCCAAAATCTAAAAGCAATGAAAATGCTATAAGAATGTTTAACAATCTGCCATTTTGAGATATAAATAGGTCTTTTGAATGTCATGATAGCACAATATTTGAAATTTGATGAAGGCAACTTGGCACTAGATCTATTCCAACAAATGCATCAAGAAGGTGTGCAACTAGACCTTGTCATTTACATGAGTGTGCTAGATGTAAGTGCCAGTGTAGATGCACTTAAAACAATGGACGATGTGTTATGAATAGTTCATCAAGGCCACTGTAGGTTAGGTGGTTTTTGTTCGCAATAGCTTGGTGGATAAATTTCCACCTATTGTCCATTAAAAGAATCAGACACAAATTATTTGGTTGTTGTGAAAAGGTTGGATTTGTTGGGTACTAAAGGTTGCCAAGTTTTTCATGTATTGTGACAATTTGCGTAACTAATCAACTAGTTGTTGCCCTCTATTTCATCTCTCTACAACCAACTCTATGTTGCCACAATGGAAATAGAATCAAGTGGAAGCTTCACATGTTTTCAATTACACCCATAAGGTTACAACTACACTTATTCTCGTGTTATCTTCATGATGTTGTCATGGACATTTGGCTGCAATTTCAACCGCACATCATGAGGATGGATAGGTCAAACTTGTTAATATTGTTTTCCTAATTGTTGTGGAAATCGATCTTCCTAGAAATGATGTAGGATATGACAGTGAGTTGGTAGCTAGGGTTTTGCAGGTGGGCAAGTGGATTTCATTTCACCTAATCCCTTGACATTGTCAACTTATGTTGATATCAAATCCTGAAAGTGACTATGGTGAGTGATGTGCTACTTGATCTGTCCAACTACATTTGAAATAAATGTTTTGAAGAAAACTATTGGTGGGGTATGTTATTACCAACATCCAAGGGCATTATAGATCATGGCCTCTTCACATCACCTTAAAACTAACGTCAAATGCATGCTTCCAATATGTTTATAATTGCCTAGGAGATCTTGGCTCCATATGTAATTTAACATGAATGGTTTTGTCCATTGTGGTTGAAGGTTAAATTGTTTGAAGCACAATTGGTAACTTGTTAATGAGGAAAAGGAGGTGATGTGCATTTCATAGTGATGTAGTTTGAAAACATGGGTAGATGGGGATCTAAGGTCCCTTGATGTTGCAAATGTGGTAAGCCTTGTGACTCACCAAACTTCAAAGTTTGCCTCTAGATTGATGTTACTACATTGCATTATAATGTATATTTGTTATCACCCTAACAATTGTATGGATTACTTTGTGTTGTTCCCACATCTTGTAACACTTGGAATAATTGTGTCTTTATTAACAAGTGAGCTATTAAACTTTTGTAGATGTACCATGGAACTATAGTTGTTTAATGCAGGTGAAGTCTCTAAGGGTTTGTGGTGCTGATCACACAAGTACTTTGTATATTGTGTGTTTAATGTATCTTGAATGTGTTAAACAAGGCCAACCACCTTGGGTAGCAAGAACCAAGTATAGTTGAAGCTAATGAACTCTAGTGGAAATGGTCATGTGTCTTTTAGGCAACATTGGGGCACCAATGGAAGCAAAATTGAATCAAAATACACTTCCATAGCAAGTGAGTTTTATTAGTAGCTTTTGCCAAAAGAAATGACCAAAAGTGTTATTGTTGTACGTAATACACCTTAATAGTTACTATGTTCCAAAGCCAATTGCCAAGAGTGTCATGTGTAGGCAAGAGCAACATAACTTTTTTTTTTGTGGAACAATTCTAAACCTATGCATCTTCTTGCTTATCTTATTCATCTAGGATTGGTTACATGTTGTGGCCAACCAATTTTCATATTTGTGAGCCATGGGACTAAAATCAACTAGGTAAACAATTAGTGGCACTCATGTACTTACATTCTGCTTTGGTGTGTGTAAAAGAAAACTATCATGTAGTCAAGCATATTCTTTGAACATATGGGAAACTAAAGGAAGTCCTTCATTTAGATAATTGGAAAAAATTGATCATAAAGTTGTATCTATGCTACCAAAATTGAGAGTTAAAAAATATGTATATGGGCCTCTCTAATGCTATAGACATGATAGAAAGTTAGTCTTATGTATATTGGAGAATATTTAAAAACATGTACATGCACATGGATAGTTGCTATTGGACAATGAGGTGGAAGTTGCGTATTGCAACTACAAGAAAGGGGACTCAATTTCATAGCATTATGAATCTAGAAGTTACCTTCTAATACACTATGCCTTTTGGCAAGGTGAATTTCTTTTCCAATATGTCATCATAGTGGATGTTGTTATTGTTGGTGGTTTAGGTCTTTTGTTATTTCAAAGTTCTTGTTTGGGAACTATAGAATGAGGATATATAGCCTTTAATGAGGCATCAACCCTTTGTGTGTTTATGTTTTTGGATATTATTTATACCAATCGTTGAATAGTCTATTGGGGGAAGTGAAAATATGGCCATGTGTGTAAACTAGTTGCATTTTGAGGATTTGGACTAGTAACTGGAAATTGTACTAAGGATTTTTAGTAGATTGTTGATCTTTTTATGTTTACACATAGTTGAGTGTCGCCATTCTTATTACAAGCATGTAGAGTATGTTAGGATAGCCAATTATGAATTATAATGGACATTGTGGATATGTTTACAAGAAGGAACTACTGACCAAATTTTACCATATTTCTTGCAAGGTTGAGAAAAGAATTTCTAAATGTGTCTGTAACTCAATATCATGATTCATTGGCAAGTGTGATCAAGTCAACCAAGGCTAGTTTCACTTTTGGATTTACTCTAGTCTTGGGCTTCGTCAAAATGAATTTGATGTCTAAACTTGTCTATTGTTTCTTAGGGATTCAATTGGAAAGAAATATTCAAAGGATACTTCGTGTTATTATGGCATGAGGTTGTGGCATATTATTGTCTATGATGCATTTATTGTTCAAATAATTTGATAGGTCATGAGATGTCAAGTACTCTTGCAATTATATGTTGGATTTTCTATGTTGGATGTGCAAGTGGTAGGCATTGATATATTGTCAAAGCCATTGTTGCCCACAATTGGTGGTGCCAATGTTGGATGACACACAAACATGGGGGTATGTTTCATTGGTTGGTTTGTTGTGTTTTATTAAAAGCCAAGAGATGGTTGACATCCTTGTGACCATAGTGGGATAGTAGTCCAAATATCCTTCTTTTCACATAAAATAATATCCCATGCTTTGGGACACCTTTTATCTTGCATGTACAAATTTACTTGGAGCCAGCCATAGGGATGTGGAACATAGCATGAGGAGGGTGAATTCACACACAACCTTACCTTTGAATATGCTTTGATCATGGCACATCCAATTGCATGTTGCCATTTATATTATTTAGAAAGTTCCTAGGTACATCCAATTGTTGCCACTTATAGTGTTTAGATTAATCGATCTATTTGGAATATGTCTAAAACAAAAGAGTGCAGTTGAAAGGAAGGATGAATGTAAATTCTTAATTTCTATTCATGTCATTGTAGCTATTGTTCAAATGCATGGATGGAGAAAAATAAAACTTTAGACTCGCCTTATAATGAAACTTATAGAGATATTTTTTCCTTATATCCAATCCATTTTTGCAAAGCCAATTCAATTATGTTTGATTGCCCATGCTTGCTAAACAGGATGCAACTACAATGAAAGTGGGCAAACACTACTAGGAAAGTGGGGTGTAGTTCACTAGACTATTTAACTGTGGAACCATAAAAGTGAATTAGTTCACTATAATTTCAATGCTTTTACTTTCATTGGTGAAAATGGTTCACTATATGGTGTACATGTTTATTAAGGGTGAAGTTTGTTTACTAGGTTTGTTTCTTTAACGTTAGATTGTTTATCACATTTCAAACCCAAAACTTGTCTGGTGAAA
>Ga0209208_10010878_pt1 | contig 11717 bp, 7 predicted proteins | sample S1TSphfallax_3_FD_187694 | JGI IMG/M metagenome (GOLD analysis project Ga0209208, IMG submission 187694) | Host-associated microbial communities from peat moss isolated from Minnesota, USA - S1T2_Fd - Sphagnum fallax MG (SPAdes) (version 2) | ecosystem: Host-associated > Plants > Peat moss >...
TTAACCTTTTTTTCATTGAAATGAAAATAGTAGATAATAAAGTAAAATGAAAACATGAAACAAAATGGTCAAATTTTCCTTTTTCATCATAAACCACATCACTTTTGCAATACACAATGAATGATTTGAAATATATAAAATATGTATGAGCCGTGGATTTATGGGTACTTGAAAGACTTTCAATATTGATTAACAAAACATTTGAACATGCATATGACGAGAAAAAAAATTGGTTTCCCAATTTCAATGTTGAAATTGTGACGCCTCTATTTTTTATTATTATTATTGGAATAATTGGATAATTTTCTTCACAATACATAATAGTTTTGAAATAAATCACAAGACATCATTCAAATGTCACAATAGTAGAATATACAATAATATGTATTTGTAAATGCATGGGATCATAAATATTTGGAATGGTGATTTTATAGTAGGTAGTTATTAGTGGAAATTAATTGGACTAATGTTAAATGTTTTGAAATTTTTGTATCATCAAATATGTAGAGCTTTCACCCCCATAAAAATTCAATTTAAGCAAATTACCTTAGTATTCAATTTGACACAAAATTTATTATGTTTTGGCAATGGATGATGGATTGAACCCATAGGTACATTGTCATGCTCCATCAAATACATAGATGTGGGGGGGAATTTTAATAATATTGACCCTATCAATAATGAAACTAAGAGTGAGAAGGGCAAGTTAGATCAAGATTTTACAAGAACCAGCTTAATATTGAAAGCAATTTCAATCACATTCATCCTCAAACAATGTCTGAAGATGGTAGGGCCAATGACAATTCCCAAGTTGAATGTAAGTACCACATGCTATGTAATTTTGGCAAACATCATATTAAGTTATAAGCTTTTAATTTTTCACTAAAAAGTGGATTCCAAAAAGTACATTGTACTATCTACTATTGCCATATGCATGATTCCATTGTTATATATGGATGTGTTTATGATTAATAAACATGCACTTACATGAATCATAAACTTAGATTGATTGATATGGTTTTCTTTTTAAAAGAACATGTGACTTAACAAAAGGGATATGGGTCCATGACATCAAAGAACCACTTTATAATATGTCATGTTCATTTATTTCAATGTATTCAAATTGCATGATGAATGGGTGACTTGATTTGGAGTTCATTCAGTGGAAATGGAAACCAAAAGATTGTGAACTACTTCAAATACATCCTAAAGCATTCATGGAATCAATGAGAGGTCAATCAATTGTTTTTGTTGGGGATTTTGTTAGTCCCAACCAATTTCAATCATTATTATGCATTTTTTCTCATGTTATTATTCTTCCAACTACAAAAAATAACTATTGATCCTTTTTTTAAAGGGTGTGAATGTAAATTTTCTTTTTTTTAATATTATAGTTGAACATATATACAACATTCATAAACAAATATATATAGTTTTCAAAATCCCCTAATTGGACATGGGATGAAATGCATAACAAAGTGTGAAATTTAGTTTTTTTGCATTGAAATTGGTTCAAAAACTATTTTAGTCCTTCATTTCTTTGTGATTTTTTAGTAGGGAAACAATATGCAAGCTCTCATGTGAGTAATCAAAAAAATTGTGCAAGTATGTAAATGTTTGTGTATGAAATTGAGTGTGAGGATCCAAAGAGCTTTCATGAGTTGGGAACATGGAATGTAATAGCATAGAGGCTTCAAGATTGTGTGGAAAAAAACATCACCTTGGTGGCCTCATAAAAAAAAGTACTCTCAAACCCTATGGAATGTTTGAAATAAAAAATGCACTATTACAACTTTCATTTCAAGAAGTTGCAAAAAAAAATGAATGTCCATTTTTCAAATTTGAAAATGAAGATTAAATTTGCATTCAAGCTTTCAAATCTCCAAACAACACTTGAGATGGTATTAGTAGATAATTTTGGGGATGGTGATGAAATTGTTTTTTATTATGCTAAATTTTGAAACCAAAAGAAATTTAGAATTAGGTTTGTGAGCAATTTGGAAGTTAAGATAATAGGTAATATGGTTTTGTGATGAACTTTGAAGTTAAAATAAACTTGGATTTGGGTTTGTGAATGACTTAGAAGATACAACACGTAATGAAGCTATGTGATGAACTTTCAAGCCAAGATAATCCTAGATTTGGGTTTGAGAGTGATTTGGAAGGTAAGGCAACATGTAATAAAACTTTGTAATGAACTTTCAAGCCAAAACAATCTTGCATTTGGGTTTGTGGATCAGTTTAAAATTAGGGCAACATGTAATGAAGCTCTATGATATTTTACTTTCAAGCCAACACAATCTTGTAACATCATGATTTAATGTTATTTGTCATCCATCCATCATTAATGATGAACTCTATTGATTTCTACTGCAATTCCTTTGCAATTGTGGGTGTGGCAAAAACACATAAATGGTTTCAACTAATTAACAATTATGCAACAATGCACATTGGCACAATGTAGTCCTTGCATGTGTACCAAATTTGCAAATGGCATCTAAATGACAATTAAGTCCAAATTCTTTAGGTAATACCAAGTAAGATGAAGTAAAAGGTAGTCCTTGACACAGTCCTTAATTGTCAAATATTTTGTCTTATATTTTTTTATTTGTGTACACATTATTGAATTTAGTTTTCATATTTTGAAGTATGATATGTTAAACCATCATATATCTTTAAGAATTAATATTGCACACTTTGTGTCCATGTACATTATAAAAAATGACTAATAAAAAATATAGAAAAGGAATACAAAATGGTGACATTGTGACAAGTTTTTTGGTACACCTTAAAGAATTTGTACCCAACTATGGAATAATTATTAAGCAAGTTCATCCATTGATGAACCTATTGCTTTGTATGATTTTTTATTCATCCATTGATAAGTTTTTAATGTTGCATGATTTTTCATCATCCATTGATAAACAAAATTTGTTAATGTCCTTTGCAACTAGGTGTTTAATTATGGGTTTTAATGTAATTGTATGGTAGTTTATTTTATGATAAAAGACAATTAAATAGCAACTTATAGTGCAAATGTGCAAAACTTACACATACATTATCATTGTCCAAATTATGATAAATAGTGCAAAATTGCATTCCATCATTATTTATAAACATGAAATGGATCTAAAATTGTATGCATTGACATTTAAGGCTAGAGAATGAATTACAAGAGCATTTTTTTTTAAAAATTACTGAAATATAAGGTGATTCTAAACATTAATATATTGCCCAAGTTATTTGTAACACAAGTTTTTTTTAACCTAAAGAAAAGTTCATCATAAAGATGATGAGCCACAACAATCAAATATTGTCATTTAAAGCTTTAGCCATATTTAGATGTCCATCTTTTCAACTTAAATCAAATAAATTTACAATTTTAATGCCACGAATAATTCACTTATTTATCACTAAAATGAAACATACATAACATGAACACAAACTAAACTATAAATAGTTACACTTGCATATAATGGTGGTTTTCAAAATAGAATGTATTACATATTTTGAATATGGAGGTCGGAAGTTTCCATACTTGTCATAAGCATCATTTTCAAATGATGAATGGAGTTCATCCATGACTCATAGTTAACTCTTAGTTCACTTTTAATCCATTTTTAATTCTTTTACAATTTTTATAGTCCACTATTAATTAATTCTTAACTAATTCACATTTAATTATTAGTTCACTATTAATTATGTGAAAATTAACTCATAGTTCATTTGTAGTTAAAAAGTTTTTTAAAGAGCTTCCTTAATTGATGGGCACATGGAAACCTCTATCCAATATTTCTTGAACTAAGTTCCCAAAGGGGTATAAATAAAGGTAAAACCCCTATTGCTTAAAATTTGTTCAACATTAGTTTGAAATTTACAATCTTGTTCCATAGCTTTGTTATGTTCATTTTGTGTTTACATTTTCATGTTTTATCACAATAAAAATTTGTTTGCACAAGTCATGTTTTTATTTTTAGCGTCTTGTGGTTTTATTTTGGTTTCTATGTTATGTGTTTGGATTTAGACTTACGTTTGTTTTTTCATTGTTCCTTTTCATAATTCTCATGCCCATGACAATACCTTTGTTATTTTGGAATTTTATTTATTAAATTTATTACTTTGAATTACTACAAACAAACAACAACACATTCCATGACATAAGTATCAACAACTTAATCAAATCATACAACATCACATGTGCATGCTCTTTCATTCAAACCTATATTTTTCAAACAAAACCACCATTTTATTTTTGAAAAAAAATTACATTATATGCACAACTTTAATGTCAATGGATTCAAACATTCTAATGTAAATAAACATTCCATAAAACATAAATCACAAACTTTCAACGTCCAAGAATAAAAACCTTCAACCTTTAAGTCTTATAAACAAACAATTTTGTAACAACATTCTAGCTTTGTTTCTAAACTAGAAAAACAAAAAAAATCTTAATTATTTAGCACATTATATGATATTGCATCACCAAAAGACTAAAAAATGTCAAAATGTTTAGCCAAAAAAAACTTTAATGTTTTAATTCATTTTGAGTTTCTTGAAAATAGGCATAGGTGCATGAGGGTTAACAACGAAAGGAGGAGATCTACTGATTTATTACCATGTGTCACTTGCTTAAACATTTCCCACCCAAATTTCATATTTTCAAATTTCAAATTCAAGGTTGAAATCTAATTACATACTAGTTATCCACATGTTTGTTTCATTGATTTGGTTATTTTGGTTTACATGTTTACTAGATAGTAGTTGTTAGAAGAAAAAATTATCCTTTCCAATTCATCTTAAATTTTTTTTATAATAAGCATAGGTCCATGATTAATTTAAAGGAATCGAACCTTGTCAATGAAGTAATTAAACATTGAGGGTCTAAGACATCAAAATATATAAAGGTAGATCCATATGTACACCCTAATTGAATTTGTAATACAATATACAAAATAAAATATAAAATATACAAGAATGTACTACAAAATATTTAAATATAATTTAAATTTGGACTTTGTGATTTAAAGATAAATTGAAATGCCTTTGATAGAATATTGTTTTATAATTGTATATAATGATGTGAAATTATTGATCATCAAATTTTTATTGAAAAATATTTTTTAATCCTCGTATGCCAATTTTCTTTTTATGTTTTGTTTGTGTGAATTAAAATTTTACTTCAAAAGATACTTGCATCATTCCTATGTGCATTAATTTGACAACATTATAATAGACTGAGATGTAAAATGCCATTCATTGCACATTTTCCCCAATAGTGACATGAATTGTTGCTATAGGTTTTTGTTAATTATTTTTCATCTAATTGATTCCAATATAACATTTTATTGCAAAAGCCAATTCCCTTATAACTTAGAAGTTAAAATATAGTTGTTTCAATCCAATTTTGAGAAAGGTTTTAGTTTGCAAACAAGTATCTAGGATATGTATGCATGGAAAACAAGTTATTGCTTTCACTTTATTTAGTACAAAGTTGAAGGTTATCCTTCATGCCTAACATCAAATAATCCAATTGTTGTAAAAACAATGACAAAAATGAATGACCAAGGATTTGTAAGTTACATTTAATGATGTTAATTAATTGATTATATTTTAAAATTTTGTTTCTAGCTACCTAAAGTGCATCTTATGGTCCAATTCTAGTTATGTAATAATATGGTAATTAGGGATTGGTATACTTTGGAACATGACATGACAATCTTCTTGACCAATGTCTTTGACCATTAGCAAACCTCCCCTTATATTGCTTAAGATTGGGTTCTTAATCATGTAACTTTTAATGTTTAAAGCATGGATTAATGGTTGGGACGAAGATGACATGACAATCTTCTTGACCAATGTCTTTGACCATTAGCAAACCTCCCCTTATATTGCTTAAGATTGGGTTCTTAATCATGTAACTTTTAATGTTTAAAGCATGGATTAATGGTTGGGACGAAAATGACATGACCCATATTCCAAGGAAAGCTAGGGACACCTTTGACCACCTAGATTTTCCAAAGTGCAACCTAACATAATACATGATTTCATTTTTCCTTTGACAAAAAAATTAGAAGCATTCCTTATGCTAAAATATGTGGAATTCGTTGAATTCAAAATTATGAATTAAAACTTATGTAAACTTTAAATGATGTTACTATAATGGCTTCACTTCCCATTTATATGAAAGGATGACATAAATTGGACATCATATACATATTCACTACAATATTTGACAAAATTTTGATGTGAAGAGTTCCTAATGGTTCATTATTGGTTAAATCACATGTGCAATATGGCTTTAAAAGTGTTGATTAGGCTACTAACCATTAATGACATTGGCATTTGTTTCTCACACACCATTTTGTTCCCCTCTATGATGAATTCTCAACATAATAATAAGAAAAATTCCACAATTTTGGATGATTGATGAATTTAAACCATGATCTATTACAACCCATTGTAGCTCAAAGTTGGTTTTACTATGGGTACTATCAAGCATGAACTTGCCATGAACTAAGCCCAAATACTTCTTTATATGTCATTGAACTCAAGTATATTGTTTACATGGTTGGATTCTAAATAAAGTATAACCCCAAAAGGTTGTGATTCATTGACTTTTATAATTCAAAAAGTGAATGTGTCTTGATTGTGGAGTGTATTCCCTTACATAAGATGCATTCTCAACTAAAAGTACCACAATTTTCAATCTTGCACCCAAAAACATGTGGTTGTAATTCAAAGTTATCTCATGAATGAATCTCCTAAATTGATTAATTACATTCAACAATATTGAGTCTACATACAATATGATTGTTTAATAGAAAATTAATGCATACATGACATTAAAAAATCAAATGTCTGAGCTCATGAAAAATGTGAAAAATGATATGAGTTTGGATGATGTCATGATGATCAACAAATCATAGTGTTATAACATCACAAATTCATATTAACAAGCTAATTTTTTTTCAATAAAAAATTTCAATTATTACAATGTGAACAAATATATCATACGTTTATATCAATGATGTGTTTTTTGGTCTTCAAATTTCAAGTTGTAATTCAACTCCCATTAAGAAATAAGAATATTTTATTTGACAAAACAATTGCACACATAACTAAATGTTAGGATTTTGAGAACTTAAGGTCATGGCACATTGTCCTAGATGGCAATCATTATTTTGGGGAATGATCAATGATTGTGTGTTATCATGCCATGAAACAAAAATCAATGAATTCTTCATTAGTCCATGTTCTATTTGTTAATTGAGAGGCCCAACATCATTATTCTACACATTGATTGATTTTTTATTCATAAATAATGGTACAAATTTCTTTAATTTCTTGCTCTTATTATGCCCATGCCATGTACATGGGGCACAAATATGAAGTAGGGAAACATCACTAGAAAATACCTACTAAAAGTTTTATTAAACATTATTTCTATGGATTGACATTAATTTTCACAAAACAAATTGTGTGAAAAACACCATTTTAAAAATTTATTTGTGTAGAAATGAACTTAGAAAATTACTTGTATGATCACACTTGTGAAGAAGATTGAACAAATGTTAAAATTGTGAAAATTAGATTAAAATCATGAAACACGTGGAGTTATAACAATGTGTGAAATATCTAACACAAATAGGAAAGACAAGGTGACAATTAACATTGAAATATGTTCCTTGGATAACAAAGTGTAGTAATTAGATATGTGCATTCTTTTTTCCATTCCAAGCAACACCAAGGTTTGATTGAATTTTTGAGATTTGCTTCATTAAATTATATCATAAACGCAAGCCTATAATTTGGATGGCAAATAATGATTCATTTAGAGATTTTACTTTTCATTGTTCCTCTTAATAATACTTTTTGATTACATTTTCAACAAGTATGTATTAAGTTATGACTTTATTGGAATCACAAACTTGTTGCAATTAATTTTCAACAAACGATTTGTAAGTTCTAGGGCTATTGACTTGGACATGAAATAGTGGGTAATAAAGTAAAATGAAAACATGAAACAAAATGGTCAAATGTTTTTGTTTCATAATAGACCACATCACTTTTGCAGTACAAAAAAAATGGTCTAAAATATATAAAATATGTACAAGGCATAGATTTATGGGTACTCGAGATATTTTCAATATTGCTCAACAAAACATTAGGTCAACTAAATGGCTAACAAATTTTGATTTCATAAAATTCATATTATAGGTTTTGATTTTCTAGAATTGTAGCAAGTTTTGGTTCCTTATAATCAACAATCAATTCTAGTCCTTTATAATTGTAACTAATTTTGAATCTTCAAAATTGGTAGCTAATTTTAATCTTTAGACTCAATAGTTAATTTCAATTATTTAGATTTGATAGTTGATTTTGGTTATGCCTCCTTATGATTTTCCTTCAATTTGAAGTTAAGAAATTTTCTTGTGGTATCCTAGTTATACCAACCCTTCCCTTTCTTATTTGAACTTCTAGTCTTATAACAATTAAAGTTGCATAAAAACAACTTAAAAGCAATTTTGACACTGAAAACACAATTTGAAAATATTTTTTAATGAAATATTTTGGGATTTTAAAAATATAAACCTTGACATAGTAGTATTAAGAATTTCTTTTAAAAAATTAATGTTATTTTGAAAGACTTATTAAAAAATTCTAAAACTATTTTAAGAATAAAATAGTGAAGTAAGGGAACACCCTAAACCCTAAACCCTCCTAATAACATGGTTGGACCCATTTGCCAATGTGTGTTTTTCTAGTCTTAAAGAACCATAAGACACAATCTCCCATAGCAGAAGATTTATTTTTGTAATTCTACTTGGCCCAAATAGCATGGTTCCATTGGTTGTATTTGCTAGTAGTTTCAATTACTCCATGCCTAGTCTCATCCAATTTTTCAATTTATCATTTCAATCTTATCTTGGAGTTTGATAGTAGAATGTTTTTTCCTTTAAACACAAATATCTATTCATGGGATGCAAGTGAACTAGTTCTCTTTGAAATTGTATTTGTAGAGTTTTTGTCACTGAGTTTCACCTTAAAAGGCAAGGTTGTCATTATGTTATACAAAGAAAACAACTATAGGGTTTATAGGGAAAGCAACTATAGCAGAAATGTTGTTGGGTTAGCTGTTTTGAATGACTACAATGCCATAATTATTTCTGCTCAAGTTTGTATATTTTCTGTTTCACCTCTAGGATGTAAATCCTCTTGCAAAGTGTTGATTAAGTCATGGAGAAATGATTCGTATCAACCCAAGTGAGATCAAAAGCAGGTGACAGACAGTAGTGACAAAACCAAAAATGAGGGAGGTGGATTTTGGTTAGAGAAAGGAAAGATGTTTGTCTGATGCTCAAACTTGAGCTGTACCTACTGCTTCAGCCATCTGTTTCAAGCTGGTGGAATGGAGTGGCCATCCCCACATGATGGAAAAAAACTTTTGCAAGCAGCCAGGAATGGTGATCTTCAAGAATTCAAAACTCTTTTGGAATATCTTTGATGTGAATTTTCAGGCAGGTGCAAATGCACACTCTGAAGATGACCAGGCACCAACACTCAATAGCTATGCATCAGAGCATGAGATTCCTATATGGCAGGGGCATTTCTTGGAGAATGCTTTACCTGCTTTCCATGAGGGTAGAACATCACTGCATATGGCTGCTTCCAATGGACAGGTGGACATTGTGTGCTACATATGCAGCCTTGAACATTCAAGAAGAATGAACGTGAACATTGTGGACAAATTTGGTCACACAGCCTTGCACTTGGCTGCCCACTCACAATGTCATGGCAGCTGCAACAAGGTGATCACCAAGATGCTAAAGATGACCAATGCTGACCCCAATGTTGTGGCCATATAGATGGGAAATAGGAAGTTGTCAAGCTCTCTAGAGACAGTCTTAAAATGAAACAGCTTTGCACTTGGCTACATTTTTAGGATTCACAAGAACAGTGGAACTACTGTTGACCTGGTGTCTAACCTCTGGGCCCTATGAAGGCAAGACCATAAATGTCATTGTGAAGAACAAATGGGGATTTACCCTATCATCAAGCTGTCAACAATGCTGAAAGGGCAAGTGCAGTTCCGACCACAACAATGCTATTAAAATACATAAATGAGCACAAGTCAGATGCTATAAACATTCTAGACAACAAGAGACAGACTGCACTCCATATTGCTGTAAGGCATGCTAGTTATAAAGTAGTGAATGTACTGCTACAAGGAGTTGATCATATCAAGGTTGATGGAAAGGACAGTAGTGGTATGGCACCTATGGACAGTGCAGTTCAAGCAGCTGCTTACACAATGGTGCTTTTGTTGCAATCGTATTGAGGCAACTGGGTTGTATGGACCATCAAGGCATATATGCCCCTATTTGGGATGTGATTGAGCAACATTGGGAGATTTAACTATGTCATACAATGTATTCAGTGATACTGGAGAACAAAAATTTATAAACCCAGCTGGTGATCAACAGCCAGAATGTCAAGAAGAACTATTTGTGTACAGCTTCAAAGTTCTGGAATATTAGAATCCTGAAGTCTCAGAAAAGAAATGAAAATAAGACCCTAGTGCTATCAAATTTGGGATCTAAATGCCTAAACTAAGATCAAGTCACTCTGATTCCCACTCACTTGATGCACTGGTTTTCCTGTCATAATAATCTCAATGTAGTTGAAAAATTTGTATATAGTTAGAGATTTGAGAGAATCACAACAATTTCAGCCACATTTTCACAAAAACCTTTTTCAAATTAGACCTGAATGCTGCTGGAGTAGAAAAATTGTGGCTGTGAGGAGTTTGCAATGAAAATTGAGTCACAGCAAACTCACCAAGTGATACATGAGCACCACGTAAGTTTGCATCAAAATGCTCTGAAAGCTATGTTAACTCCCACCAATAGTATTAATAGTAAAGAGACTAGATTTCTAGTTCAAAGCTATGATTGCATCATTGCTTTCTAGATTCTAAACTCTGGAGTTTTCAACTCGTGTCTATCCAATTCTTGAGATATGAGAATGCTGATTAGGGTGGAATGCTACTAATTTGTTGACCGATGCCTCAGAGGAGCTGGTTTTGGTGCTGACTTAGTTTTGTATGCGGATATGTAAGATCCAAACTGCTCAACTCAGATATGCACAGTACTGCTCGCACGCCAAACGCTTCCAATTGCCAGACACCTACCCACAGAAGCAAATGCTGCACACATGTTCTTGTGGGCAAGAAATAGTCCTTCGTTGTTGTAAGATCTAGCTATTTGTTCATAGAGAGTTCTATCCAGGGTGCGAAGTAATATTTTTAGAGCTGCTGCATCTGGTGGTTGTTACTTGGTGCATTCCATATCACGAAGATATAATTGGCAGTGTTTGATTTGCCTAGTTGTTCTTGCTTTAGATCGAGCACAATTAGAAACTCTTTTACAATTCCGTGTGGGATCATCCAGAAAAACGTGAATTTCCCCTTCGCAAATATGAAGTTGTTTGCTTGACAATGGGAAAATACAATGATCCCTTTGTTTCACAATGGGAAAATTAGAATTTAAAACATCGAAATATAGGTCCCAGAATTCCCTTGAAGAGCTTACCGTATGTTTTGTTAAGTCAACTTCGATTCATCAGACGTTTCCACTCTTTTTCCTACAGGGAATGCCAAAAAAGTTTCTTGTGAAGCATATGCTAAGAAGAAGGAAAATTGCAAGGTTTAATGC
>Ga0209208_10010879_pt1 | contig 11717 bp, 3 predicted proteins | sample S1TSphfallax_3_FD_187694 | JGI IMG/M metagenome (GOLD analysis project Ga0209208, IMG submission 187694) | Host-associated microbial communities from peat moss isolated from Minnesota, USA - S1T2_Fd - Sphagnum fallax MG (SPAdes) (version 2) | ecosystem: Host-associated > Plants > Peat moss >...
TCTCTACCGCACCGGCGACCTCGTCCGCCGCCTGCCCTCTGGCGAGTTCGACTTCCTCGGCCGCGCCGACGGCCAGATCAAGCTGCGCGGCTTCCGCATCGAGCTCGGCGAGATCGAGACCGCCCTGTCCAAGCTGCCCGGCATCGCCCAGGCCGTTGTTCTTCTGCGCGAAGACACGCCCGGCGACAAGAGCGACAAGCGCCTCGTCGCCTACATCGTCCCATCCGGCTCCGCCGCGCCCGCAGCGGCCGACCTCCGCACCCAGCTCCTCGCTAAACTGCCGGACTACATGGTTCCCTCCGCCTTCGTCCCGCTTGCGTCATTCCCGCTTACAGCGAACGCCAAGATCGACCGCCGCGCCCTGCCCGCGCCCGACTGGGCGCACCCAGCCGCCACCTCTGCTAACTTCGTCGCCCCGCGCACCCCGCAGGAGCAGACCATGGCCGCCATCTGGGCCGATGTCCTGCACCTCGAAAGAGTCGGCATCGAAGACAACATCTTCGAGCTCGGCGCCGACTCCCTCCACGTCTTCCAGATCGCCGCCCGCGCCAATCAGGCAGGTATCGACGTCAAGCCGCGCCAAATCCTGCAGTACCGCCAGATCGCCGCCATACTCGCTGATATGTCGGCTAAGGGACCAGCCGCAAAGACCGCCCCGCTCACCGCTGTCTCCCGGGCAAAATATCGCATCTCACACTCCAGCCTCTCTCCTCAGTCTGAGCCGGTGGATGCCGGAGCCGGAGACCGATAGCCGCGTATGACCGCCAAGTCCACAACCCTGGCCAGCACTGACCCCGCCCCGGGCAACAACGGAGAGGAGTTCTACGCCTTCCCGCTCGCCCCGGCGCAGCGGGCCATGTGGCCCTTCGGCCCTGGCACGATAGGCGATCCCCGCTTCAACGGCGCATTCCGCATGAACCTCGCCGGCCGCGTCGACCTCGACCTCCTCCAGCGCGCCCTTCGCGAGGTCGCCCAGCGCCAGGAGAGCCTTCGCACCACCTTCCGCGCGGCCCAATTCGAGGGACAGGACGCCGAGATTCAGCAGCTCGTCTTCCCCACCTCGAACCTCACCGTCGACGAGATCGACCTCCGTTCCTTTCCCGAGGACGCCCGCACGGCCATGCTCGACGAGATCTCCCTCAAGGAGGCCACGCAGGCATTCGACCTCGCCGCCGGCGCGCCCATCCGCGTCAAGCTCCTGCGCCTGGAAGACGGCCGCTCCGTCCTCACCATCACCGTTCACCAGATCGTCTGCGATGGCTGGTCGATCGGACTGCTCATGGAGGAACTCGCCGCCAACTACGACGCCTTCGCCCGCCAGCTTCCGCCACCGCTCGCGCCGCTCCCCTTCGCGTATGGGGACTTCGTCACCTGGCAGCAGGAAAACTCCTCCTGGACCGAGCTCCAGAGGCAGCTCAGCTATTGGAAACGCAAACTCGCCGGCTGCCCGCAGCCTCACGTCTCACCCGACCTCGCCGGCTCAACCGATCTCTCTGCCGCCGGCATCGTCTCTGTCCTTCTGCCCCGGGAGCTTACCGACAGCCTCCGAGCCCTCGCCCAGTCCGAAAACGCCACCTTCTTCGTCGTCACCATGGCCGCCTGCATGGCGCTCCTCGCCCGGTACACCGGCAGCTCCGAGGTTGCCCTCCGCACGCCGCTCGCCGGCCGCAACCGCGTCGAGTTCGAAACCATCATCGGCCAATTCACCAACCACGTCGTCATCCGCGGAAGCGCCACGCCGGAGAGCACGTTCTTGAGCTTCATCGAACACCTCCGCGAGACCGTCTGGGAGGCGCTCGCCAACCAGGACGCCCCCTTCGACGAAGTCCTCAAGGCCGTCGCGACCGCCGACCAGCCAGCGTCCTCGCTCTTCCCCATCAACTTCGTCTGCCAGAAGGAGTATGGCCGCAACGGCCCCTCCAGCTTCGAGTTCGACGGCGTCACCATGACAACCCTGCCATCAAAATCTCAGGGTGCTTTGTACGACCTGAACTTCTTTCTCGTCGAACGCGAGATCGGCTGGCGGCTCTCGCTCGAATACAGGGCCGGGTTATACACTCAGAGCACTGCGGAAAGCCTTCTCCTGCACCTGCAGGAGATGCTGCGCCAGATTGCCGGAGATTCCCGCCGGACGATCGCCAGCCTCGAGCTCTCCGCGACGGAGGCTCTCACAAAGCGAATGCAGGACAATCCACGGCTCTCCATCTCGGCCACTCCCGTCATCGACGAGGAGGCGACGAACCCGTCTGACCTCCTGGCGATGCCCGGCAGCCTTGCGCAGGAACGCTTCTGGACCCTCTCGCAGCTCGACCCAGCCAATCCGTCGTTCCACGTTCCGCTGGTCATGAAGCTCTCCGGCCCGCTCTCGCCAGCCCTGCTTGAGAAGGGCCTGCAGCAGCTCATCGACCGCCACGAGTCCCTCCGCACCACCTTCTGCGAGCGCAACGGCGAATTCCTCCAGGTGATCCACCCCGCCTACCCCGTCGCAATCCAGACCCTCAATATCCCCGGAACCACAGATACCGAACGGGCACACAACCTCGCCGACGTCATCCAGAACGAGATCCATCGCCCCTTCGACCTGACCCGGCTTCCTCTCTTCCGCACCGTCCTTGCGACACTCGAAGACGAGGACCATGTCCTCATCCTTACGCTTCATCACATCCTGGCCGACGCCGCATCCGCCCAGATCATCCAGCGCGAACTCTGGACGACCTACGAGAGCCTTCAGCTCGGTGTCGATCCCGATCTCCCCCCGCTGACCATCCAATACGGCGACTTCTCCGTCTGGCAGCGCGAGAACCTCGACTCCGAGGCGATGACCGCTCACCTCGACTTCTGGCTCAGGCAGCTCTCCGGCGAGATCAAGGTCCTCGACTTCCCCACAGACCGTCCCCCCGCCTACCGCCCCACCTCCAAAGGCGCGGTCGAGACCCTCCTTCTCCCCGATCTGCTCACCCGCGCTCTCAAGCAACTCGCGCAGGCCAACGGAACCACGCTCTACGTCGTTACCTTGGCCTGCTTCGCCGCGCTGCTCGCCCGCGCCTCCGAGGCCGAAGACATCGTCATCGGCTCGCCCGTCCTCAACCGCCGGCAGGAGACCGAGGCCCTCATCGGCCCCTTCGCCGGCCCCATGGCTCTCCGTCTGAACCTCGCCGGCAACCCCGCCCTCAAGGACCTGATCGTGACGGCCCGCGACCTCACCCTGGAGGCTCTCGACCACGCGGAGCTTCCCTTCGAGCTCCTCCTGCGCCACCTCACCCTTCGCACCCAGAACGATCGCCGGCCGCTCTTCCAGTTCTACTTCCTCTGCCAGACCGCCTTCGTGCAGCCGCGCGAGGTCGACCTCCTTACCGTAACGCCGCTCCCCAGCGTCAGCGTCGGTACCCCCTTCGAGATGCAGCTCGCGATGATCGAGCGCTCCGAGGGCCTTCGTGCCGAGCTCGAATACAGCGCCGACCTCTTCGACAAATCCACTGTCGACCGCTGGCTCGCCTACTACTCCGACCTGCTCTCCGCCGCCGTCCGCAACCCGGCGCTGCATCTGGCGGAGCTTCCCGCGCCGCCCTTCCGCGCCAGCCATCCACACTCCAGCCACGCGCCCTCGCCAGCGGCTGGCATCGTCCCCCGCGCCTACGTCGCGCCGCGCGACCTCGTCGAGGAGATGCTCGCGCAGATCTGGGAGGGCGTCCTCGCCCGGCCCTCCATCAGCGTCCACGACAACTTCTTCGACATCGGCGGAACCTCCCTGATGATCCTGAGGATGGTTCCCCGCATCAACGCCGCATTCGAGACCATCCTCCCCGTCCCGACCATCTTCAAGGCACCCACCATTGAGCTGATGGCCAACGTCCTCCGTCAAAAGAGCGTCATCGAGAAGCAGGTCATTCTGCCGCTCCATCCCACGGGAACCCGTCCGCCGCTCTTCATGGTCCACTCCTACCATCTCTACCGCGCCCTGCCCGCCGCGCTCGGAGCGGACCAGCCCTTCTACGGCGTCATGGAACTCGATCTCTCGGTCCGCCGCGCCCCCTATACCCTCAAGGACCAGGTCCGCACCTACGTCGAGCACATCCGCGCCATCCAGCCCAAAGGTCCGTACTACATCTCGGGATTCTGCTTCTTTGGCCTGCTCGCCTTCGAGGTAGCGGCCCAGCTCGAAGCCCTCGGCGAGACCGTCGCCTTCCTCGGCCTCATCGATACCTACTGCCCCGAGTACTGGTCGCAGCAGCACAGCAGGAACCGCGAGATCAATCACGATGGCAGCAGCCTCATCCCCACCAGCACCGCGCCGCTCTGGCACCACCTCCGCAAGACCGCGCGCCTCGGCTTCCGCGACAGGATGGCGTCGCACTTCAACTTCCTCCTCGCCAAGCTGCGCAACCGCGGTCTCAGCCTCGTCCTCGAGACCCGCGTCAGCATCTACACCTTCTACGTAAGCCGCGGCATCAAGCTGCCGCCCTGGCTCAACGATCCCGCGCTCGTCACCCGGGTCGGCGTCCGCCGCCACATTCCCGCGAAGATCGCCTCGCCGATCTACCTCTTCCCCGCCGAGGACGTGCCGCTTGAACAAAACTTCGACCCCACCCTCGGCTGGGGCACCATGACCTCCGGCGAAGTCCACACCCTTTGGATCCCGGGCGACCACGAGGACATGTTCAAGGAAAAGCACATGGGCGCGCTCGCCAGAACCATCCGCGAGGCAATGGACAAGGCCCGAGGTTAGGGCCGCGTCTTTGCTAGGCCTGAGCCTGTCCTGCACCTCTCCTGCACCCCGACGCTCGGCATGAATCCTCGACGAGATCAAATTCCCATCCTCGTCCCCTTGCCAGAAGTGTAAGCATCGTCGTAAAGTGCTCCGCAACAAAGAGCCGACCTCCCCGACCACCACAAAAAACGACGGGAGACAAACTCCCACAGCAAAGGAGCGGCTCGGCCCGCTCCCGCAACCCCGCCGCCTTTCAGCTCGATAAGCGGCGTCGGCCCCTCTACGTTTTTTCCGGCGTACTGACGCTCGCCGGAACTCTGCGCCCTGAACAGGGACGCCCCACCACAGCCCCTTCCTCGCACAGGCGTCGGCAAGGCAAGGTTCTTAACCCATGAACCACCGCAAAAGGACACAACATGAATCCAGCAACCGCTGCGCATAGCGCATTCCTTGGCCAGAATGTGCACCCGATCCTCCGCCGCTCCTGGCGGCCGCTCCTTGTCTTGACCCTCTTCTTTGCCTGCCTCACCGCCGCCTCCGGGCAGCTCACCACCGCCGATATCCTGGGCACAGTCACCGACACCTCCGGTGCGGTCATTCCCAATGCCGCGGTCACCCTCACCAACATCGGCACCAACGAAAAACGCACCGTGACCACAAACAGCTCCGGCGACTACACCTTCACGCTGCTTCCGGTCGGCCACTACTCCATCAGCATCAAGGCCGCCGGCTTCGAGGCCTCCATCACGAAGGACCTCGCCGTCGAAGCAGGCGACCGCGCCCGCAACGATGTCCACCTTCAGGCCGGCTCTCAGGACCAGGTGATCGAAGTCACCGCCTCAACCCCGCTCCTCCAGGCTGACAGCGCAACCGTAAGCTCCACCGTGACCGCGCAAGCTGTGCAGGACCTTCCGCTGAACGGCCGCAACTTCGTCCAGCTCGTCTCTCTCGTCCCCGGAGCCAACGAAGGCCAGGGCAATGGACTGAGCAGCGGCGGCCGCCCGGATGATCGCCGCACCAACGCCGCCGGCCTCTCCATCAACGGCCAGGATGAAAGCCTCAACAACTGGGTCGTCGACGGCGTCGACGACAACGAACGCATCATCGGCACCATCGGCATCAAGCCCAACGTCGAAGGCATCCAGGAGATCACCGTCCAGACCAACAGCTACGCCGCCGAGGCCGGACGCACCGCCGGCGGTGTCATCAACATCATCACCAGCTCGGGATCGAACAAGTTCCACGGGTCGGTCTACGAGTACTTCCGCAACGACATCTTCGACGGCCGCAACTTCTTCCAGACCACCGGCGCCAAGCCCGAACTGCGCCAGAACCAGTACGGCGGAAGCATCGGCGGACCGATCTTGCACGACCGCACCTTCTTCCACTTCGACTACGAAGGTCTGCGCCAGGTGATCGGCACCACCGACACAGGCACCGTCCCAACGCTCGCCGAATACGACGACATCAACAGCATCAACGGCGGAACGCCGCAGGCACTGTTGCAGACCGACAACGGCACTGCCCAGGCGTACGCTGCGGGAACCCCGATCAACCCGATCACGCTGGCCTACCTGAAGCTCTTTCCCGCGCCCACCAGCAGCAGCCTGTCGAATAACTTCACCATCAGCCCCAACAAGACCCAGACCTACAACACCTATGGCGCTCGCGTCGACCACAAGATCAACGAAGCGAATCAGGTCTTTGCGCGCTTCTCCTACAACAACGTCCAGACCTTCACGCCGCCCGCCTTCGGAACCGTCAATGGCGTCCAGATCAGCGGCGGCCGCTACAACTTCGACGGCCCGGCATCGAACATCGCGCAGCAGTGGGTCGTCGGGTACACGCACACCTTCACGCCCTCGCTGCTGGTGGACCTCAGGGCCGGATACACCCGCATCAACAACCTGTCTCTGCCGCTCAACTACGGCAAGGGCGTCGATCAGTCGGTCCTCGGCTTCCCCGCATCGATGACCTCCTTCAGCCCCTTCGCCAACTCCCTGACGCCCGCCTCCTTCGGGCCGTTCGGCGACATCGGCGACGGTGCCTACGTTCCGCTCCAGGACATCGACAACACCTTCCAGTACAACGGCACGGTGAGCTGGACCCGCGGCAACCATAACTTCAAGTTCGGTGCCAGCCTGATCCGCCGCCAGGCCAGGAACGTGCAGAGCGCCTCAGCCGTCGGCGCGTACGGCTTCAACCTCTCAAGCGACAACAACCCGGATCAACTCACCCAGCAGAACAATCAGCTCGCCTCCGCGCTTCTGGGAGCCTTCAACAACCAGTCCCGCAACTTCAACATCTCCCCGCCCGACTACCGCAGCTGGGAGCCCAGCGGCTTCGCGCAGGACAGTTGGAAGATCACCCCGAAGCTGACGCTTCTCCTCGGCGTTCGCTACGACGTCTACACGCCCTTCACCGAGGCCCACAACCACATCTCCAACTTCGACTTCTACCAGGCTATCAACGCCACATCGGAGAGTGGCGTGGCCAGTGCCCTGAAGATTGCCGGAGTGAACGGTGTCAGCGATACGGCAGGCATCCCGACCAACTACAACAATGTCGCGCCTCGCATCGGGTTCTCGTACTCGGCGTTCCCATCCACCGTCATTCGCGGCGGCTACGGACTCAGCTACTTCCCCGGCAACTACACCTCAAACGGCGATCTGAAGAACGCCCCGTTCACCTCGGTCTACGCCCCGTCCTGCCAGTCCACCATCGCTGTCCAGCTTGAGGCCTCGGTCCCCGGAGCCAGTGCTGGTCAGAATCCGGATTGCGCAACACAGGGTCAGCCCGGAAGCATCAACCAGGGCATTCCTGTGCCGGTGCCGCCCTCAGCCGCCCAACTGGCCGACCTCTCCACCATCCCCGGCCTGGGATTCGTGGCCGAGGCGACCAACTTCAAGTCCGCTCTCATCCAGCAGTTCAACCTCCAGGTAGAGCAGCAGATCGGCGCCAATGTCTTCACCATCGGCTACGTCGGCAACGACGCCCAGCATCTTCCCGAGTCCATCAACAACATCAACCAGCCGCTTCCCTTCAACGTCATCACCAATCCCGGCGGCGCGGCGCGTCCGCTCAACGGACTCCTTCCCAACCTGGGCGGCGTCAGCTACCTCGCGACTGAAGGCATCTCCAACTACAGCGCCCTGCAAACCTCGTTCCAGCGCCGCTTCACCAAAGGCCTGGCCATCGACGCAAACTACACCTGGGCGAAGGCGCTCAGCGACATCACTGGCTTCTCCGAACAGGGAGACCAGGGTTGGAGCAACGCTCTTCCCACCAACATCCCCGCCGTGGATTACGGCACCTCCGAAGACCAGATCCATAACCGCTTCGCGCTCTCGCTGAACTATCAGCTGCAGTACGGCAAGGAGTTCACCGGCATCAAGAAGGCGCTCGTCTCGGGCTGGCAGACGAACATGATCGCCGTCTGGCAGACCGGCAAGCCCTTCTCCATCATCAACAGCGGCTCGGGCGCCGACCAGGCGATCGAGGCCGACGGCAATCTCCACGGCTACAGCAACCGCGCCGTTCCCCAGAACAGCGGCGGAAGCGATCGTCCCAACACCATCGGCAATACCCACGTGGCGCACAAGACGCTGCAGCAGTACTTCAACACCGCTGCGTTCGCGCCGCAACCCCTCGGAACGATCGGCAACACCCAGCGCAACTCCATGGTCGGGCCGAACTTCCGCCACGTCGACCTCTCCGTCTTCAAGAACTTCCCCGTAACCGAGCGCGTCAACCTGCAGTTCCGCGTCGAGAGCTTCAACATCTCCAACACACCCAGCTTCTTCATCGCGAACAACAACAGCGGAAGTCAGTCCTTCGGCAACTCAGCCTTTGGCACAATCTCCGCCACCGACCCCAACTACACGCCACGCGAGTACCAGTTCGTCCTCAAAGCGCAGTTCTAACCCATTGCGGCGGGCCGTCGGCCGGAAGCCAGCCTTCCCCCGGCCCCCGTCGCTCCAGCAGGAAGCGGCAAAGACGAGTTCCGTCTTTGCCGCTTTTTTTCCCCGCAGATCTTCCCGCAGACTTGCCGAACCATCATCGCAGGGTGCATGCTCATCTGCCGAATGGAACTTTAAGGACATCACCGTGAAAATCGCAGCCAGTCACTCCCTCCTCGCCGCCGTCCTGTCGATCTCTGTCTCTCTCTCAGCCGCCGCCCAGGCTCCCGCGCCCTTCAGCCCCGCCATCGAGGCCCGCGCCAGGGCCATCGTCGCCTCCATGACCCTTGATGAAAAGCTCGCCTACATCGGCGGCACCGGCTTCGGCGTCCGCGCCGTCCCGCGCATCCACCTGCCAGCGCTCGAGATGTCGGACGGCCCCTACGGCACCCGCTCCAACTCCGGCCTGCCCTCCACCACCTACGCGGCGGGCATCGGCCTCGCCGCCAGCTGGGACCGCGCCCTCGCCGAGGCCGTCGGCGCCGGCATCGGCCGCGACGCCCGCGCCCGCGGCGTCCATTACATGCTCGGCCCCGGAGTCAACATCTACCGCGCACCCAACAACGGCCGCAACTTCGAGTACTTCGGCGAAGACCCCTTCCTCACCTCGCAGATCGCCGTCGGCTACATCACCGGCATGCAGCGCCAGGGTGTCAGCGCCACCATCAAGCACTACGCCGCCAACAACTCCGAGTACCTCCGCCACGACTCCGACTCCGTCGTCGACGAGCGCACCCTCCGTGAGATCTACCTCCCCGCCTTCGAGGCAGCCGTCAAGACCGCCCACGTCGGCGCCATCATGGACTCCTACAACTTCCTCAACGGCACCCACTCCACCCAGAACCGCTTCCTGAACATCCAGGCCGCGCGCGACGACTGGCACTTCCACGGCACCCTCATGTCCGACTGGGACGCCACCTACGATGGCGTCGCCGCCGCCAACAACGGCCTCGACATCGAGATGCCCACCGGCAAGTTCATGAGCCCCGCCACGCTCTCCGCCGCCATCAAGGCCGGCACCGTCACCGAGGCCACCATCGACGAGAAGATCGTCCACATCCTCACCACCGCCATCGAGTTCGGATGGCTCGACCGCACCCAGCGCGACGACTCCATCTCCTACCTCGACGCGCAGAACAACGCCGTCGCCCTGCAGTCCGCGCGCGAGGGCGCGGTGCTGCTGAAAAACTCCGGAATCCTTCCGCTGTCGAAGTCCGCGATCAAGACGATCCTCGTGGTCGGACCCGACGCGTATCCAGGAACTCCCGTCGGAGGCGGCAGCGCCGGCGTCGTGCCCTTCCACACGGTAAGCGACTTCGAGGGAATCTCCTCGAAGCTGGGAACGGGTGCGACTGTCCTCTACGATCGCGGACTTCCCACGCTCACAGGTCTGACCTTCAACACCGCCTTCACGACAGCGCTCTCCGGCGGCGAGCCCGGGCTCACCCTGGAGACCTTCAACAACAACGATCTCCAGGGCGATCCCGTCTCCACCGCTGTGGTCCCGCACGTCAACCTGGACGGCCTCAGCATCCAGTCCATCGTGGAAAACCTGGAAGCCGCGATGGCGATGATCTTCGCCGCGCCCAACAAACATCTCTCGCACCGGTTCACCGGCTACTACACCGCCCCGGCGGAAGGCCGGTACGTCATCGCGCTGGAAGACTCCGGCGAGGGCAACGGCAACCGCGTCTATCTCGACGACAAGCTCATCATCGACAACTGGAAGATCGTTCGCGCGTTTCAGCCTCAGCTGGTGCTCTCCCTCTCCGCCGGTCCGCACAAGGTCGTCGTGGAAGAGAGCCAGACCAGCGTCGTCGGCGGCCATCTGCTCTTCGCCATCGCGCCGGAGGACAAGATCGTCAACCCCCGAGCCATCGAGCTGGCAAAGAAGGCCGACGTCGTCGTCATCGCCGCCGGGTTCCAGCAGCAGAACGAGAGCGAGGCCGGCGACCGCACCTTCTCCCTGCCTTACGGACAGGACGAGCTGATCCGCGAGATCGCCGCCGCCAACCCGAAGACCATCGTCACCGTCACCTCCGGCGGCAACGTCGACTCCACCGCCTGGCTCGATCGCGTCCCCGCGCTGCTTGAGACCTGGTACGCCGGACAGGCCGGCGGCACCGCCCTCGCCGAGATCCTCTTCGGCGACACAAACCCCTCCGGCCACCTGCCCGCAACCTTCGAGCGCCGCGCCGAAGACAACCCCGCCTTCGCCAACTACTACCCCGAGCCCGGAACAAACAAGGTCGTCTACAAGGAAGGCATCTTCGTCGGCTACCGCGGCTACGAGAAAAACCACACCACGCCGCTCTTCCCCTTCGGCTACGGCCTCTCCTACACCACCTTCAAGTTTGCCAATCTGAAGGTCGCGGCCGATCCATCCAGCCCGACAGCGGCGATCACCTTCGACGTGACCAACACCGGCAGGATGGCCGGGGCCGACGTCGCTCAGGTCTACGTCACGCCATCCGCCGCGCCCGTCCCCGAACCTGAGAAGCAGTTGAAGGGCTTCGAACGCGTCACCCTCCAACCCGGCGAGACGAAGCATGTCAGGCTCACGCTCGACGCCCGCGCCTTCGCCTACTACGACGTCGCCGCGCACTCCTGGACCATCGCCCCCGGAACCTTCGGCGTCCTCGTCGGCGACTCCTCCGCCACTCTGCCATTAAAGGGCGGCCTTACCATCTCACCCGAAACCGCCGCCAGGGCAGACTTCAAATAGAGGCGGTACAATCTCGCGGAAGTAACAACTGACACGAGGTCCTATGCCGAATCGCAGAGAGTTCCTTCAATCCGCCGCCAGCGCCACCATGCTGACGGCGGCTGGCCGGCTCCATCCGCTGCTCGCCCAGTCGCCGGTCGCGCCACGCTCGCCGAACGACACCATCCGCCTCGCACTGATCGGCGCGGGAATTCAGGGCCAGGGCGACACCAGCACCGCGCTCCAGGTCCCCGGCGTCAAGCTCGTCGCTGTCGCCGACTGCTACGACGGCCGCCTGACCCACGCCAAAGAGCTCTGGGGCGCGGACATCTTCACCACCCGCGAC
>Ga0209208_10010880_pt1 | contig 11716 bp, 10 predicted proteins | sample S1TSphfallax_3_FD_187694 | JGI IMG/M metagenome (GOLD analysis project Ga0209208, IMG submission 187694) | Host-associated microbial communities from peat moss isolated from Minnesota, USA - S1T2_Fd - Sphagnum fallax MG (SPAdes) (version 2) | ecosystem: Host-associated > Plants > Peat moss >...
AAAGAATCATCAACTGCAACTCATCCAAAGGATTTTTTGTGAAAAAAATCCATCAATGTTGCCAGATTTGGAGATTTTTGTTTTTGAAATCACCATATTCAGACTATAGGTCCCAGCAGGTCGCCAAACTATAGCTGGATTCTTTTTTTTTCCCCTTTTCTCTCTCACCCATAGCCAAATTTGGTTAATTCCTCTTGTAGATCATCGGCAGTGTGGGTACATCATAAAATTGAGGAAAAACAACACTGTATGGGTGGCGAGAACAGCCAGATATTCCCATTATTTTTTGCAATTTTTTTAACCTGGAAAGTCAGGTTTTCAACCTATTCAAAGGATTTTGATGAAGAAATATCCAAATTGTCAAAGTCTCAACATTTCTATAATAGGTTCCAACAGGTAGCCAAAAATACTGAATGGTTCTTGATTTTTTTTAATTTTCATATTCAGTTTATAGCCAATTTTTGCTAAATCTCATAATGGGGATGACCACCACCTCTAAATTTTAAAAACAGGAAAAAAAAACACACACACACACACACACACACTGGTGGTAAGTTGAAATTTGAATTGGCAAGTTTGGTAGGATTGCAAATGGACCTTGAGCACAACTCAAGACTTCAAATGTGTATCTCTAAATTTTGTTAACTCATAAGGTTTGTAAGTTGTTGAAATGTTGGAAAATTCTCAAATGAAGTGCCAAACATTTTGGACAATTTGGAAAATACTGAAGAGCTTTGCAATTTGAGGAAATGTTCAAATATTTTGGGAAAAACATGTTTAAATTCAGTAAGCAACATTGTCAAGAACACATAAACCCAAAAACACTCACACACATACACAAAGTCTTTGAATTGCAAAAAGAAAACTCCCAAAGAAACACAAAGCCACACATGCACACAAATCTTTGAATTGGCAAAGGGATACTTTGGGATAATATACAGACGTACATACATATAAAAATGAGGCAAAGTTAGTTATGCTTGAACTTTTCGTTTCCTTGCCCGCAAGCAGATTCCAAATCCAAAATGATGCACACAATCAGCTGAACGTGTAATGTCCAGCTGGACGAAACGCCAAGGGGCACCGATATTCCGGTCCATAATTGTCCTCCTCTCTCCTGCCTCTTGATGCCAGGAAGCTCGGTTATGGACGCTGCTGCTGCTGCTGTTCCTCCTTCACAACTTGTGGTACCTGCTTGCTTTCTGTTGCTCCTCCTCTCTTCGTCTTCTCCTCCTGCACTTTCGCCTCATCCCTAGAGCTTTCTATTATACTCCGTAGCATTTTTTTTTCCCCACATCGAATGTTTCGGAATTGCTCCTGTTTCCCCTTGTCTTTATTGTTCACTTGTTGTGCGTGCTGTTTTGTTCATGATGAAAAGTCTGAAGCTTTGGTTTTTTGAGCTAGTCGAAGTTCCTGGAATATTGGGTGTTGTTTCTCTTCCGGAATAATTTTGGAGGGGGAGGGATAATTGTTGTTTCTCGTGGATGACATGGATTGACGCCGTGTGATCCAATGAGGCCAATTCTAGTACCTTGTAGCCGTGACCAGAGAGGCGGGATCAGGAGAACCTCAGAGATGTGTGGTGTCCCTGCTACTCATGCTGCTGGTACTGCTGACGGTACTGCTTGTGGGGTGATCCAATCCTGTAATGCTTTGTCTCGCTCTTCGAGGTAGGTTGCCACTTGGGTTTCCTGAATTCAAATTTTCAGATCTTTGAAACCTTTTGGGGCTTTCTTTCGATTCTTTCGGTTCGCATCACATTCGCAAGGGTATAGGCCCCCCTGGATGAGAAGAGCTAGGGTGTTGTTGTTCTTCAAGCCCTTTTTGTCTGAAATCCTGAACTTCAAGCCCCAGTAAACCCCAAGTGGTTCAGATCTTGTCCAGAACCCCCTCGGCAAAGGTTGTTGATCAGAGACCGGAATAAGATATGCAGATTAGGTGATTTTCTAAGGGAAGAAGCCACAAAAATCATTAGGTACCAACAGAAGATGGCCCCCTTTGATCTTGTGCTGCTGCACAGAATTTGTGTCCAAGCTTTTAGCAGCACTGTTCACTGATCTTTTGCTGAAATATTCCAGGAGAGATTGCATAAATTAAAGCTACAAATCAATGAATAGTACATGGATATTCCCATGCACATTGCATGCATATCCTTGCAGATGAAGCAGCATTAAGATATTTTGCAGCAATGTGCTGATGATCCATCTTTGATTTTGTTACCACATCATGGTGCATTGCTGTATTTTGATTTGTCTGGTCCTTGGACAGCTTTGGAATTTAAAGGTAAACAAGGTGAATGATGTTGCCTGATCTTGTGCAAGAAATGTGGCTCTCATTTGTAGAACTCATTAGGTATATCTCAGGTGTATACTGCAGAAGACAAGGGTTCTTGTGGGTGGGTTTTCAACATTTTAGAAAACTTTGTGGGTTGTCTGCAGGACTAGATCTTCACAACCAGTTATCAACATGTTGAAGCACAGGTCTCTACAAAGAGGTCATGTTCAGTGGGAGCAGAGTTGATCAAAGTCAGGAAGGCATCCCTCACTGCAATGGGGCCAACTATGCACCCAGAGTTCCTTACAAAGGCATGTTGATCAGCAGGTTCAGCCTGGAAAGTCCCCACTACCAACAGTTATGGAGCATAATTCAAGTCGAAAGGTAAGACTTTTCAGCTTGATGTATTCTAAGAAGATCAACTCAGATCATATACACCCTTGATGTATGCATGTAACCAAAGAAAGGTCAACTGCCTGATGATGCAGATTGATGCATTTTCATGAAGCTGTTTTAGACAGATGTGTACACTTTTGTCACTTTGCATGATAATTGGTTCTTCTACTCGCAAAGTTTAGATCAAGTTGTAGGTTAGTGTAGAATGACAGTAGAATTATCTCTGTGTTTCAATTGCTCATCTTGATGCAGAAATGTTTAATGTCCTGTGCGTATGCAGGCCAAGGTGGCTGAGGAAACAGTACCCCGTTTGCCAGTCATCATGGAGGAGGGCCAGGAGCAATTGACTCCTGCTGATGAAGCAGCTACAGAAGCTTCATGTAGTCAAAGCACCAAACCAAGGTTGCCAGAAAATTTCAACAGTCTGCTTGTGCGACCTCGTCTGAAAACTGTGAAGCAGGTTTGTATTTTCAAAACTGAAGTGGACTTGTCACTTTCTTGCTTTACTGTGCAGTATCTTTCTTGCCTAAATCTTCTTTGCAATATCCATAAACACAGGTAGAACCCTAAATCAGCTAGCCACATGCTTAATTTGCTAGTATACATATTTGAGAGTTACCAAGGTGACTTGTGTTTCCACAAGCAGTTATAAAAAATGAGAGTTGTCATTGATAAGGATCTTGTTGCGGTGCTGTGGTGTAGTTCATCGGTTCGTTTCATTATCGGCACACTGCACACACCAATTTCAATGCACAAAAGCTGCGACCTCTTGCACGCATCATGGACACTGCAAGGATGGTAACCCTTACTGACTATTATTTCCCAGGATCATAATCCTTACACCTTGACCACAATTCATCAGATGTGATTCTCCTTCACTGTCATTACACCTTTCTCCTCTTGGATGTCTCATTGAAGGTCATTACACCTTTCTCCTCTTGGATGTCTCATTGAAGACCATTGTGAGCATGTCAAAAGTTTCATACTCATGGTATTGGGAATCGTATATGCAGTCGTATTTGGGTACTTGTGCTGGGGTGTGGTTGATTGTTCTTCTTTGCTGTATGTCCCATGTGCTCTTCTCTTCCGATCCTCCAAAGTTTCCTTCTTTTTCTGACACATTTCTGAACTTTTTGTAAGCATGTCATTCTGTGACCAAATTGTTCAACGTGGATATGCAGATAGTATATGCACCACAGCCCATTAAGTGTGTGGAGGCTGTCTTCCTTGCCCTTTACCTCACAGTAAGTTGTTCTTCCTCTTTTTTGCAAGCATTTTCACATATGAAGACAAAGAACATCCTTACCAGCCCTGTCTCGATCATTCCAGCCTGCACATATGCTGCACCTTTGGGTACATATCAGTTAACAGGTAGGTCTGCTTTTCCATGCAGGCTGGCCTCCCTGAGGTAGAGCGCATTCCATTAGGGTTCAAGACTGAGATTGGGGGTCAGGTAGTCCTTTTCAAGCTCCTAATTGAGCTCCTATTGTTGTGGTATCAAGTTTCAGATCAAAACTCTCAGGTGAACATGTTGAAAAAAGGGTGGGCTACCATGAGAGAACTGATTTCAGGACCAGCAAGTTGTTGAGTCAGAAGTGGAAATGTGGGTATCCTCTTCTCACTATGTCAGATTGTTAACTTGACCAGGTGTATCAGCATATTGTTCTGCTGGTGCAACACAATAGCAAATTTGGTGCTTTTGGCATCAGCCGGTGCCCAAATCTCATGAACAAGGACCTGACCTTTGACAGGTGACCCATTTTCTGTGATATCCAGTTAGTTGAGGTGCCCCACTGTCTTCTCTAGATGTTTCTGTTCTTTCCAGCCGGTCCTCTTGGAGAAAAGCTGCTGAACAAGGTGACAATTGTCAGTGATTGACACAGCTCAATTCAAGCTACCAACATTATCTCCAACACTTGAACATGTTCTGCTAGATAAATTGCTAGAGAGCTTATTTGAACAGTGTGACTGTTGCAGCATTTCAAGTATTGTTGAGAATTTCAAAATCGCTTATGAGGACCAAAAACACACTGTGCTTAAGATTCGAGTGGGCCTTCCAGTGCGTACTTCTCAATTCACTTGTTGTGTAGTGTTGCTTACACAATGTAGCTTTGTATGGGTAACTCATCAAATCTGTGGTCTTTATCTTGGCCTAGCATATGGTGTGTTTGGCTCTTGTGAATTGAAAGAGCAAGTCAAAGTGACTCTGAATCTTGCAACTTCCACTCCAGATGGGTATCTATTTGACCATTTCAGTGCATAGCTACACCAATCATCATAATTAATGTGGCCCAGACTAATTCACTAGTTTTCTGTGTAATGTCTTTAGAAGCATACTTGACAGTGAGGCAGAGTGAACAAATTGCAATTGAGTCTGCTGAATTGTGTGGCAGGTTGAGCACAGCATTGTATCTACAAACTTTGTGTGCTGGTGCCATCTTGCACTCAACCTCCGTGTTCAATCTTGGCCACAGGTAAAAATTCTTGCATCAGCTTCTCAGTAGGACCTGAAACATTTATGGGGTCCACACCATCATCAATGCCCTCTCACAGAGTAGCTGTCATGAGTCTGTGAAGTAATAAGCCAGTGGACACTTAGAGGGTTGTTTCTTTCTTTGAAAAACCCTAAACAATAGCAAAGTGGTTATTTTTTTGTGCCACATGTCCTGGAGAATTTGGGTTCATTTTTATGCATTATAGGAAGAGCCAACATCTCCACTTAATCACAGTCAGAGTTCAAAAGCATGTGCATCACAATACACAAATGTGCATGGCTCCTCATGTAATTGTCTGGCTTCTGAGGTGTGTTGTGAGGTAGCATTGACTGGTGACTTTGTGATGTTTGTCTGCAAAAACCAAAGTGTGTCGATGCCCTTGAGACGCATGCTGCAAAGGGGAAACGGCTTTGGGATCTGTAAGCCCTGTGCTCCCTCTTATGTACCTCCCTTAGTGTCCCATGTAATTGCAACTCCAAGTCCTCTTTCCCAGAGAACTTTTATGAGCAAAATGGAAACCACTGCAAAAGGTCCTGACTAATGAGATCCCAGTTAATGTGTAGAGCGCTTATCCTTACCTGAACAGGACCTCAGCTCTGTCTCCTTGTCGATGGAGGTGTTATACTTCCCTGGGGATACTTATTATTCTACTGATTGACTGAATGCAGAATAATGAAAAATTCTCAGGGATGTGCTGCAAAAGTTCCAGAACATTTATTTTGTACTGGTGATGTAGATTCATACCAGGCAAATAACTGACATCACAAGTTATGGTCTGAACTCCTAACATGAAGCCTGATGGTGCTTGTAAGAATTGAGTTAAGTTGCCTCATTGTGTAGATGGTTACTGGCCGGCAAAGGTGAAGATCCCAACAGGAAGAGCATTACCCGAAAAGCACCACTCAACACATTCTTTGGCAGTGACTGGTCAAAAAAGAAGAAAATCATTGCCACTCCAGAAACTTCACCCCAAAGGATGTCACTATCAAAGGTGCAGGTGGAGAGTGACATTGTGGCACCATACCCCACCACAGTTGGCAACAGCAAATTCCGCCAATCCAAGTCCTCTTCAAGTGCTGTGGTAGAGGGCAAGAAGTCTGAAAGCAAGATGATGAGTCGAACAACAATTCGAAACAAACTCAAATTGCTTCGCAATCTTGAACAAACTCTGGCAGTGAAGAGGAGCTTTCTAAAAAGCACTAGAAGTTGCAAAGGAACATCTGCCCATCTTAGTAGTAGCAAGAATGTCACACCAGCACCCAAGCTTGCTGCTCGCCGAAAGCTTGCTATGATAAAATGCAACTCACTGGCTCCAACTTTTGCAAGAATTCGAACCCGTCAGAGTTCTGTGGACTGCCTTCCCACTAACCACAAAGATTCAGGATCCTTAATCCATAGCTGAACAATGCTCAAAGCTTCTTTGAGCTCTTTTTATCAGTGTGTATATAAGCACTCTCTTGCTATGTGAGTATTTGTATCATCTCTTAGTCTCTTCTGAGCCTTTCAGCCTATGCACACAGTTGTGTTCAGCTTTGGCCCTGCTACACAGTATACTAATTGCAGAGCAGGTGTCTTCAATAAGCAAGTTAGTTGCACACTGCAGGTTATATAAGGGAGTTGGGAAAATAGGTCAGCAGATTGTTGTAAGTGCTTGAACTAGCTAAAAAATGAGAATAGCAAATCTATCCTATTCTTGTGAGGTATGGAATTAGGTTGAAAGCTTCTGAGCTTGACAAGGTGTTGAGGTCACCAATGGTGTAGTCACTGTATTTCAGGTAGTTAATCGAAATTAGTTGGCATTGTGATGATGCAAATTTAAATGAATGTCACTTGTCATCTGCTACTGTTTTGTTGGTCTCTTTTAATTCCAGCTCCTTGTTTTAACTCTTTTATGGATCCATCAGCTTGCATTACATCATGTTGTTTCACCTAACCATTGTATGAATGGTCCAGATTAAGGTCCTGAGTATCACAAATGCAGCCGTAATCATGGTACCGAGGTCCACACCAATTGCATCCATCAGATTTACAGGTGATAGGGAACAGAAGCACCTACACCTTCTTATGTGTCTCATGAGGCTGTAGTTCCATTGTCTTCCATCAGGAACTTGTTGCCAATTTGCAGATTAAAATGCTCACACATTTGCTTGCAACTCATAGTAGGTGGAAACTGCATAAGATATTTGCCCTTTGCATGTATGCTTTCATCTACTGCTTCTTGGCATTGTCATCCTAGAGACAGCACTGTGATGCACCACCCGGCCGCCTAATTGCTCAAGCACCACTCCCTATACTGAGAGCTCACAGGTGCTCCACAATGAACTCAGGTATCTCAAGCAACGAGTCTGCAACCACACCATTCCCCACACTCAGAGCTCACAGGTGCTCCAAGATGAAAGGTATCTCATGCAGAGAAGTCTGCAACCAAACCCATTTGAGCTGAGAAATGAAGGTCATGGGCAGTGTGATTTGTGTGAGGTGGAGCTTAAAATTCATTAGAGAAATTCTCAGCTTCCACAGTTGTGAACAGTAACAAATGTTTGCAAGGTGAAAGATCCCTTTGGAAATCAATTCATCTTTAATTCAACGTGCAGCGAAAAGAATTGTTGGGTATGATGTGAAGGAACACATCCCTCATGAGAAGATTGAATATGGATGCAGAAGTACTGCTCAATTTCATAGTCAAAGTCATCCTGGAGCCAAAATAGACTGGGCCATCTCCAGCTTCTAGGCAACAGTAGCAATGCTTGCTCAATAGCTCTGACAATTGCTGGTCATTACTTAGCAACACAAGATAATCATGCAAAATTTCCTCTCTGTCAAGTCCATTTCTTGTGGCACACTGTTGCAGCAGTTTGGGATAGGTGTTCCAAATGCTGTGAAAAGAAGATTAACGATTTTTCTCTTACTGAAATTGGACAAATAAGATTAACAAGTCTGATCTAATAAATGCAAACAACACATGCTCAACTTCAAAGGCTGTCACTTTCTGTGGGAGTTATATCAAACACATTTACAGAAAAGTTGCTCTGCAATGTCTTCACCTCTGGGCTAACAATCAAGTCAAAAGTCCAATACAAGTTTCCCTTTCACCAAGCTGTCTTGCAGCTCGTACCTTCATTTGGATTTTCCTATCTTACGGAGGTACTCAAGTGTGGTAGAAGTTCATGTGGAACTTCTCAACCTTGATACCTAGGGGATTGACAAAGAGAAAAGCAGTAAGAATACTGCATCATGACTGTTCCACTAATCTCAAGCTCTTGCTATGCTATAAGTTGGGATGGAAAGGAATATCAGTTCACATTTGAAGAGCGAAATAAAAATGGGCACAAAATTTTTGAGAAGGATAAAACTTTTCCGAAAGATGCTTTTACTGTTCTCCTGATTTCTCAGTGTCTTTGCTATCCTTCCATGTCGCCTGCCATTGTTTGTCATAGAAGGTTGACTCATTAGCAAGGTTGCGCAAGTTGGCAATATCGCTGTTCTTCCGAATCAATAGCACTCCACATACAGTGATAAAAAGCAAAAGCTTGCCAAAGAAGCTGTTTGACTGATCGACCAAGCCAACCCCTGTTGCAGCATCCACCAAGTAGGCAGAGATATAACCTATCATTGCGGCACGTCCTGTTCCCACCAGGACAAAAGCACTCTTCAGATACTGCTCCAAGAAAGTCATCACTGTTTTGCAGCAAGCCAAATGGGAAATGAAGCTTTTTCATGTCTTGAGAAGAGAAGCAGCAGAAGAAATATTGGAAGACATGACATTCTGGGAGAGGATAAAGGTAAGACAATGAACCATTTAAGAGCTCGGCTTCTGGCAAGTGGAAACGCTTCACCCAAGCCCACCATGGGACTGTTGATGTTTCAAACAAGACAGGCTCTGAGTTGCTAGAGGCTTCAGGATTCTCCTCCAACCACTTCCGTCTCAGCACCTCTATTGCACACCATACAACAAACCCCCCAGTGGCCTCATCAGTCAACAGTAACAAAAATTGAATCATCTGTCAACACTGATAAGTTACAACTGATTCCAGATACCATGATAACATAACTTTCATGTTAGCACCTTCAACCTCAAGCATTTGATGCACTTTGATATTGAAGGGGTCCATGTTAAAGGGAGTGAGACATTTAACAATTGTACTTCTCTGCTCTAGAGGGCACAAAGACAAAAGCCACTGTTGCAAGTTCCAATAACTAAGAGAAGAAGTCTCCTCTGTTCTAGAGGCCTGGACAAAGTAGCAGAGATGCACCAAACAAAGGAAGAGTTCAGTTTTTGAAATTCAACCCCCCCTCAGTTGCATTGTCCTATTTTACATATGGCCACTTCAAAAAACAACTTATAGGTCACAAACTGAACAATTTGTGTTCTGCAAGGTACTGGGCCTTCCTTCATTTGAGGAAGGCACAGGTTGCACAGTGCATTCTCTCATTGCAAATTCCAGTAAACTGCACTTCCAAAGATAGGCTACCTTGTGACAGCTTTTTAACAAACCAAGCTTGCCAAGTTTCTTTTTCAAACCACATTGTGTTAGGAAATGTTGTTTCAAACATCTTGTTCATGCATGCCTGGGAGGCTTGTTGTTTAGAAACAAGTCAGGTTTAAAACCTCATCATTGCGTAATTATTCTATTTCCTGATCATGTCCTCATAGTTCAAATGAGTTCAAGCCCTGTTGATGGTAGCATTCTCAGTTTCAGTTCCTGAAGCTGGTGTGTGCTTCACAAATGCTAGGCAATGACAAGAACCCAGAAGACAAGAAGTAAAAACAAGGCCAATTCTTTGGGCACCTTGTTTCTTAGTTTCTGACCATAAACCTAAAGATTCTCACGAGTTCAAACTCCTGCCATGCTGGAAAAATTTACAAGTTGTATTTCTGTATGAGCAGACTTGCACAAGGAACTCCACATTTGCTAAGTAAAGAAGAGATGAAAGCAACAAACCAGCATTGATGACAGCATCCCAGTCCACCTTAGCGTCCTTGGTAAATTTGGTGAGGTCCCATGTCCCCTTAATCCATCTCGGGTCCGAAAACTTGTCTCCCGAGGTCACCAAAGGTTTCGACTTTCCGAGCGTCGCAGCACTGGGAGCTTTCCCCTCCGCCTGCTCCCCATCCAATGTCCCCCCTCTCTGCAACGGCGACGGCTTCCTCTTGCGACCTTCCTCGCTCGCCACCCCTTCCGTGTCCGGCTCCTCCTGCAAAAGCGCAACCTCGCTCACGATGCTGTCTCCACCGGCACTTGCCGCGCTTCCCACACCATCTTCTCCCCCGTTTACGGATGCCCTGACGACCGAATTGCTCCTGGAGCTTACTCTGGAGATTTTCGGGCTCGCTGCTGCAAGTTTCCCGAAGCTCCGAACAGGAACAGCTTTCCCGGGAGCTGAGTCTTGACGTCTGGAAACAAAACAAGCGCGTGAGAGAGGTTGCAACAGCAGCGTCGCCATGGTCGCCATCGCTGCCGCAAAATCCCACGGCAGTGCAGAAACACCCTCCACACCATATACGGACCGTGGCACGAGAAAGAGACGGTTCCATGTCCCGATCGAGATCCCTTATCCATTCCAAGATCTTTCCAGGATTTTGATTTCGAACTGAGGATCTGGATTTATAGGGCCTCCTCCTTGCTAACTCTGGTGACCAGAAAACAAGTGTGAACGCCACTTGGTTCAGCACTTGGTTTCCGGTTTAGTTAACAGTGGGTAGTGGTCAGTGTTGTGCATGTAATTGTCAATAGCCATATATATGGCATGTAAATACAGTGTAAGCGTAAATTATTACACTTACACATCCAAATATTTTACGCTTACACGACCTCATGTACATGTTTTGAAGCATGTAAGTGTAAATACTAAAATTATTTGTAAAGTCACCCTGCCTTTTGGCCTCCTTTCACCCCAAACCCTTCTCTCAGGGATATCCATAAAGTAAGGAGTTTTTTTTAATTCTGGGAATGAAATGCTGAAAATCAGCATTTAATGCATAAGGTTCAAGACTAATGATAGTAGCTTTACAAGTAGGAGCAGTGAAATATATGCAGCAACAGTGGAGGAGCTAAAGAAAAAGAAAGACAAGGTGAAACTCAGTTCACCACAAAAACTGCAGTCCCCCCACCCTTAAATAATGCTAATGTTTTTTTTGTTTTTTTTTAACCCTATTTATGATCAAACTCAGGGTTCTATTGTTGTTTTCCTTACATTATAGATTATTTTATTATATATTTTTAGTGACAACACCTTCTTGCAAAGTTGTATGAATTAATTGTGGGTGTATATTTTGAATGATTTTTTTTTGCAATGGGCCATTTAGCTGGCTTATCTTCAGAAACATTATGAAATCTCCCCTCCTCAAGTAAAAATCACATTTTTTACATTGTTAAATATTAATATTTTCAACATAGCCATGTAAAGTCATATAAATAGTTTTTTTTTATGTTTATGTTGTATTGGACCATATATATGATTTTTACAATTACACTTGCACGGAGTGTAAATAAATTTCATTATAAGATTTACACAAGTTGTAAACCATTTACACACATAGCACTGGTATA
>Ga0209208_10010881_pt1 | contig 11715 bp, 11 predicted proteins | sample S1TSphfallax_3_FD_187694 | JGI IMG/M metagenome (GOLD analysis project Ga0209208, IMG submission 187694) | Host-associated microbial communities from peat moss isolated from Minnesota, USA - S1T2_Fd - Sphagnum fallax MG (SPAdes) (version 2) | ecosystem: Host-associated > Plants > Peat moss >...
TCCAAAGCTCTATTCAACAAAAGTTGAATGAATGCTTGTTGGTCGCATCCACAAGAAGACGATGCGGCAGATTTTGTGGCAAAAATTTCACGCAGCCGAGCGAGCGAGCGTGCGAGCGAGCGAGCGAGCAATACTCGTCGTCTGAAGCGAGAGCTCCAGCGCGGAGAGAGAGAGAGAGAGAGAGAGAGAGCGAGTTCTCGCAACGAGTGTCGCAGAGTGCACCCAGTCTAGCGCTGCACTTAGTCTCCATTGGATTGTGCAAGGGATAACGGACAGGGCTAAGCTGGGTGGTCTCCGTTTGTTTTTCCCACTTTTTTCTGATCCTCGTGTGCCATGAGTCACCAGCTCCCTTTACTACGCCGTGTTGGAATTCTGACGCGGATAACTCCGATACAAGAATTCGGATGCGGATTCTACGATAGAATGTTGCTTGAGTTGGGAATTCCGTTGCGGATTCTACGACAGAATTGGTGAGTTGAGTTTCACGCCAATTTTTTTTTTCAAAACTACTTTACATTTTGGGGGGTGGGGAGGAAATGTGCTTTCATTTGGAAAAGTGATTTAATTGGCATAATTGACGGAATCGATGTAGATCTTGGACCTACGACTAATGTAATTCTACAAAGGGTTTGGAAACTTCAAGAAGGAAGAACACTTTGCAAATGTTTTACTAAATTGTTGTGACAATTTCAATTAACAATTGTTCAACATCTAACAAAAGTTAAAAGAAACATGGGATTTCTTTAAAACAATGTATATGAACATGTGGATATAATCAACAAGACTAATGGTGAAAAAAAAAGTTTCATAGCATTAGTCATGCAAAAGGGAAAATCTAATACTACCTCTTCCCATTGGAAAAGTTTGAAGACTTGTTGAATCAAATCGCATGTGTTGGGTTGGTTGTGGATGACCAAGAGGTGGTGATGCAACTGCTTAGAGCATTGCCTGCCTCCATCATACAAAACATTTGTCACAATTGTTGAAAACATGCCAACATTGACAGTTCCCATTCTAATGGCCAAGTTACAAGAAAAGAAAATCATGAATGAAAAAAGACAAGGATCCACTCGACCTACTGCATTCTTTTCTCAAGGACAAACAAACAACGAACAAAGTAACAATAAGAAACATTTTGCAAAGAAAAAGCAAAGAATAACCAACAATAATCAAATGGATGAAAATGTAAAGAAGAAAAAGGGCAATTGCTTTTATTATGGTTTATTCGGACATCGCATCAATGATTGTAAACATAAAAAGAAGGTTGAAAAAAGAAATGGAACCTTGGATCAAGCCAACACAATCCAATCTTCTACCCATACAAATGTGATAGTGGAAAAATGAAAGATTGAAATTTTTTTAACATGTTTGGTTGTTATTCAAGATTCAAAAACATGGTTGTTGGATTTCGGATGTACTCATCACATGACTCCACATAGAAAATGGTTTCATGACTCCATTCCGTTTATTAAAACTCATGCAACGTACATGGGTGACAGGAGAATTCAACAAGCTATTGGAGTTGGTACCATCATCATACATTTGTACTCTAGTCATGAAATTGATGTTCAAAATGTACTTGATGTACCTAGAATCAATAAGAATCTTTTGTCAATTGGACAAACAACTGCATTAGGATTGCAAATGTTAATTAAAGATGATACTTGTTGGATTTCCACAAAAAATTCACAAGGGATTTTTTTAAAATTGAAGTTAAAAGGAAGGGAATCTTTATCATGTGGGAGTAAGGATTATAATGGAACAAAGTCATGTTCATGTGCGCATAATTTTTTTAGTGAAGAGGAGTTCACCATGCTTTCACTTCAAAGGTTTGGACATCTAGGAATTTAGTCCTTACAAAAGATCCAACGAGAAAAATTAGTCTATGGTGTGGAAATATTTCACATAATGATGTTTATCCTATTCCAAATATTCCCTATGATCAAACCACACATATGCATTTCCATTATTCATTTGAAATGGCACCTTGAACTTTTATACAACTAATTTTCAAATAAACTTGCCATTGATACAACTAATACTACCACTAGTTTTTCATTATGTAAATATTACTAATTTACTAATTTGGGACTTTTGTTCAACTTCAATATGACTAGTCATCAACCACGGCTTGGTTACCTTGCCAGTTTTACTAGAACTTAGAAAATGAAAATGTAGGAATTCTTATATTTGGTAGTGATATTACCATCAAATAAGGAGATATTGTCAAACGCACTTTACAACCAACATGTTATGATACCACCTACAAACAATATAATTTATTGAAAGTGAAAGTGTAATCTTGAAATGATATTGAAATAATGTAAACATTGTATTTTCAAGTCCATTGGGATGTACACAAGTATTCTTTTGTAAACCTCAAAATATTTTATTCCAAACATCGAAAAGAGCTCTACATTATATGTTTCAACTATAAAGGTAAAGGAACAACATAGAAAAAACATAAAACATGTTTTTAAACAAAATGACCTTTTATTTATAAACATCCTATCTTCCTTGTTTCTTGTCCATTTTTAATGATCTAAACTGTTGTGGATGCACCAAGTTAAAATGTACATGAAATATTTGAACTCCAAAGGTAAAGGAAAAACATAAAAGAGCCATGAAAAAGATGGACATGCTAAATCTTAAAATGTGAATTAGGCTGATGACCAAACATTGACCTCATTTATTGTTGACAACCATATCTTCCTCATTATGTGTCCTTTTTGAACAATTTGAACGATCATGGGTGCATTAAGTCAAGGTTACAAAAAACATTTTCCACTTGAAAAGCAAAGGGACAATATATTTAAATTTTTAATTATTTGAAAACTTAAGTGTTTGTTCATTAACATGTCTTATAATAATTGCAAATGACTTGTAACTAGGATGCAACTAATTTTTTAATCCCATATTGTTCATCCTATCTTTCAAGTTTGTGAAGTATATAACTAAATGCATTAAAAATATTTTAAAAATAAATGACATTTGAAATAAATTAATAAAAGAAGGTTTGACCTTAAAGGTTAAACCCAAAATAAAATAAGATTATTTTAAATGACTTACCTACCTACTTTAAACCTACCTACTTATTGACCTAAGAGTGACATGTCAACATCTTATTAGCCTTAAGTTGAGCGATGTAAATTAAATTAATAAAAATATTAAATATCGAAATAAATTTAGAATTGTCACGTGTCCATTGATGATTTATAAACACATCATTGTCATGTTAGCACATTGTTTCCTATGTAATTACAACATAGAGGCACAATAGTTGCAAGATAATGGCATAGTAGTTATAACATAGTGACATAGTAATTATAACATAGTGGCACGATAGTTACAATGATTTAGTTACAACATAGTTGCACAAATTGCATATGTATATTGGTTTCATATACGATGAATTGTGTCGTTACAATTCTTGCAACTCATTTTATAACACTTAAGCTATAGAAATATGGTGAGTTGCAAATGGCCATTACAACTCAAAATTGTAGTTGCAAACCTAGTTGCAAAAGACCTATTTTCTCATAGTGGTAGAAACATGCGCATGGTATAATATTAAATGTTTACAAAGTGACATTAATGGCGGTGAATATGTTTTACATGAATTCAATGCATCTTATGAACAATTGGAATTGCAAGACAAATCACAAATTCATATACACCTAAACAAAATGGTGTGTTGGAAATTAAAAAATCGTACCTCAATTGAAAGTGCACATAACATGTTGAACACATGTTGGTCTTCCAAACTCTTTGTGGGGGGAAGCAATTGCAACATGTTATGTACAAAATCACTTTCCCACATAAGTGGTTATATGAAAGAGTCCATATGAATTGTGGCATGGAGGAAAACCAAATGTTAGACATCTTCACATTTTTGGTTGTGATGCTCACATCCATGTGCTACAAAGAACTTAGACAAAAGTTAAATTTTAATAGTCATGAAAATATCTTCATTGGTTATAGTGATGAAATGAAAGGTTACAAATTTTATGACTCTCAAAATAAAAAGTTAATCACTAACCATGATGTAATATTTGATGAAACAATTTCGCTTCAAATTTCAAGAACAATGCAAGGAGGATAAATTCATAAATCAATAGAATTTTCACAAACAAAATCAATCCAAGCTCATCATCAAATACAAATAAAAACAAATGGAACATATGAGTACCCACTTGACCCAACACAGTTCCAAAGCATACCACAAGTAATGCCTATACATGTTAATCAAATTCCTCTTCTTATAAATCAAGCTACAATAATCATGCCAACAACACCAAGTCAAACACAAGGTATTTTGGTAAGAAATTCTAAAAATGAGATGGCATTACTTCATAGCCTTAACAACATTTACAACGTGGAATAACAAATTGAATTAACTCCTATTACAAGAAAATCCAATACGCCTCGAAATCCTCCAACAAAATTAAAAGATTATGTCACATATGCCTTGTTTTTATAACTCAAATAATGGAACCAACTACACTGGTCGAAACATTGTTTAGTCTTGAAGCAAATCAACGGTGTCAAACATTAAATGATAAGTTTGCATCCTTGTTGAACAATAAAACATAGATTCTTGTGGATTTTCCTACTTGGACATTGTAATTTACTATTGGGTTTTTTAGGAAAAAGTGTAATGCAATTAGAACAATTGAAAGATATAAGCCACGAACGGTGGCAAAAGGTTTTTTGCAATTGAAATGTTTAGATTACCATGAAACTTTTCACATGTGATCATAATGATTTTTTAATGAATCATGTTTAAATTGGCAACTAAATTAGATCTTGAAATCTACCATATTAATGTTAATACCACTTTTTTGAATGGTTTTATAAATGAAGAGATTTATATGGATCAACCAAAAGGTTATATCCATCTTGGAAACTAACAAAATATTTGCAAGCTTTTAAAATCATTCTATGGATTTAAACAATCTCCTAAAACATGGTTTGAGAAGATCAATTCTCACCTAATCAATATAGGGTTTGAAAATCCTAATGCAAACTAAAATGTCTACATCAAACATGAGGGAAGCTTACTTGTGTTTCATGGGTTGTATGTTGATGATTGTGTAATGATGAACAATGATATTGCATTGTTGGAGAAAACAAAATCAAATTTCACATTAAAATTGCATATGATAGATGCTGGTCCTATTCAATATTGTTTCGAAAAATAAATTATATGAGATCAAAATAATTGATTGATGTTTCTCTCACAAGAAAAATAAATGACATTAAAAAAATTCAACATGGATATTTGCAAACCAATTTCAACCCCAATGCAACCAAAAATCAAGCTTTCAAAGGAAATGCCATTAGAATTTGGTGTAAAGGAGGAAATGAATAAGATACCTTACTCCAATGTTGTTGGTAGCTTAATGTATTGCATGGTATGTACTAGACATGACATTTCTTGTGTTGTTCAATTTATGTCCTCTCCCGATGCTCATCATTGGGGAGTAATCAAAAAAATGCTTTGATACTTACAACGTACAAGAACTTTTGGAATTGAATTCAAGGGGAACATCTAAAAAGAATAAACTTTTGCAAAACCTAAATCTTGTAAATTGGTGTGATGTTGATTGGGTTGGTGATGTAGACATTTGCAAATCAACCACAAGATAAATCTTCATGTTGGTCATGGGAAAATTTTCTTAGCAAAGTAAATAACAACCAATAGTAACCTTATCAAACATTGAAGCTAAATATATGGTTACAACACAAGCTACAAAAAAAACAATATGGTTGCAAATGCTAGCTAATAGCTTGGGTTTAAAAATAGCCAATTTTATAAAAAAATTCAAATAATCAAAGTAGTATTGCATTTGCAAATGGGTGCAATCATAATCAAATGAGCCAACGGTGATAAAAGGACTCAACCACAACGGACCTTTTTTTTAATTTGGATTTTTTTCATAGAAAGGATTTTTTTTTTGCAATATGTTTTTAAAATATTGAAAATTCCCCCAATAAATTATATTACTTGTGTTAACTCTTTTTGAATAAATATGAATTTTCTACAAATGTACAAAGTTTTCCAAATTCTATGTTTCATTTTGAAAAATGATCATAATTTCAAATCATGCTAAAATATGATAATTTCTTTAAGCTTTAGTTTTTTGTATCATAAGCTTAAACTTTGTTCATATGTTATACACATTATGGCCCATTCACATCTAACAAATGACTTTGACATTTTGAAAATTATATTATGAATTTCTAAAATTTCAAATACCACAAATTTGAAATTATGAGTGTTTTTCATATGTGGATGAATATTTAGCCTAGTGTTTTATAAAACTAATTTTGGGGGTTAAAGTTCAAAAGTCTTTTACTAAAATCAAAATTCAATTTATTAAATTAAATGATTTTAAAAAAACTATTCAACATTCATATGGATCATTTAACACAATTTTCCTTGATGAACATGACATTAAAGTGGCATTACATAAATATGTTTGAAAAAATTGATGGTTTTTTAGTCCTTTGACATAGTTTTTAGTTCATTTAAATGTGATTGCATTCAAAGAATCCCAAATTTCATGTAATAACAAAACACATTGAATTGCAACATCATTTTATTGAAAAACAATTGGAGAGTGGAGAAGTACACCTCACATTTTGCAACATTAAGAGAACGTTTGGTGACTTCTTGACTAGAAGGCTTCCAAAAATTAAACATGTGAAATATAGAAGTTCAATTAGTGTGTTTTCTCTAGTGGAACAAAAAAAAGTTTATGTTGAAAAACTCCATGACAAAGATGCAAGCACAAGTAGTGGCTCATGGCTGCAAACCTAAGATATAACAAAGGGATGATTCATTCATTGATGATTTTTTGAATTAAAATGATTTTAGGGTTTCAAGGGGAATGTTGAAAGGTTACTCCCGGATTCAATTTTAATTGGATGGATATACATATTACTAGGAATTACATCATTTTAGTTATGATTATGCCTTTTGGCTATACTTTTGTAATATATCGATTGTGGGTTGTTTCTTATATGATATGTTTTTCCAATAATTTCATTTTTTAAAAGTCTCACAATTGAGTGGAAGATTCAGAAGTTTTATTACACTAATCTCTATAGGGATTTGAAAACCCACATTATTTTGCAACAACCAATGGTTAATGTTCCAAATATTAGATGCACACAATATTTGATTATTCATTTGGCTTACCTTATTCATAATTATTTGCAAAAAAATGGAAAACTCATAATGAAAAATACATGGATTTAAAAAAATTGTTATAAAAAGTGTTTTGGTTGATTAAATAACAAGTGAACAATTTAAAACATTTCAATTTTAAAGTTTAGAGTATATCTAAAGTATCAATAACGTATTGTGTTTTGCATAATTATTACAAGTTATAGGGAAAACTGGAACTTGGGGTTGCAAATTCAACAAATTGAGTGGATCCATTAGTGAATTTTGGTGTAAAGAGATTATATTCTAAAGGAAGCAAGGTAGCAAAAGTAAAAGGAGAAATAATTAAACAAAAATCGTTTGAGTAGTGATCATATATTTTGCGATTTTAATCCAAATTGAAACAAAATTTTATTAAAATTTGAATTCTATAAATCAATTACAAATCAAAGTAGATCCAATGATTGAACAAATATCGTATCACATCAAATTTGAATTAAATTGGATCTAATTAATTGTGACTAAATCCAATGTTATTTTGTTGGCTTCAATGTTTTAGCAAACAAAGCCATCAATTGAGCTAAAAACAAATTCCTTGTTTTTTCACTTTCTAACATTTAAGTAATAATTTTCATTGTCATGTCCATTTTCATTTTCTTTATCCCCTTTACAATTTGTGAGAAATCATTGATTATTCCTGTAATTAAAACATCTTCTACATGAATTTATTTTTTATTTTTTTGATGCATTCTAGCTAGTTGTAACCTTAAATCCTAAGTCAATTATTGACCCTTATATTTGAAGTATCAACATCAGTAAAATAAACAACACCTTGTGTTTTATCATCATTTTGTGAAATACTTGGAATATTTTGTGTCTCACATACAATGTCATTATCATTGACATCAACAAATCCAACTTCTTTGTGACAAGTTTTCACATTTTTTTAACACCCCTTAACACACAATTAATTTTAGTTCTATCACCATAGAGATTATTGAATTGATCATACCATGGAATTTAATTTAATGGGGTGCAATGTGCTTATTATGTTAGTTTTTATTTATTTCCTTGAAATATTTTTCTTGTGATTTGTCCCACTTGTACTTGACTTGTTTTTATGTTTGTTGCATGTTATTAGAAAAATTAAGATTCAACTTGAATATGAACTGAATCCAATTTTCCTTCATGAAAATCTTCCTATTGTACTCCCAATACTTTTTAATACATGTGTTTATCAAAATTGAAATAAATACATTTGTTTATTTATTTTCATTCTTTGAAGCCTTATATTTTTTCACAATTTTATATTAAAGAATCTTTTATGCGCCTTTACAAAGAAACTCATAAAGTTGTTGGGAAGAGGTTTTTCTTTTATGCTTACTAGCAAAAATAATAATATTAACCCTAATATCTCTTTGTTGTGTAGGAAAAAACTTGCATTGCATATGAATACGGTTTTCTACAAAATATTAATATTGGGAAGGGGTAAAAACATGTTAAAGTAGAAAAAAAAATTGAATGTCTCTATATTTACCTTGTATCATGCATATAAAAACAAACAAGTAACATAAAAATGGGTGAAAATATAATTGTAAACCATCTCACACCTTTATTATCACTATATGTATTCACTTCCAAAATAATTAGGACTAATTAAAAAAAAAAATAGACCAAAAGTATCCCCATTTGCTAGGTGGTAAATTTGTAAATGGGGATATTTTTAGTTTACTTTTAAAAGTTAATTGCTCTATTACTTTTAAGGATATAGATATCATTATAGTTTTGAGGTGTAGCCATAATAGAAAATATAAAATCTATTTGTTAAAACCTACTTACATTTCAAACAAGTAGACAAAAAACTATTTGAAACAATTTGAAAGTTGAAAATCAATGCGTAATAATGAACAACTATATAATAATAATAATAATAAAATTCAATGTAAACCAAAATTTTCATGGGTTTTATTGTTATTTTATGTTTACTTTCATCTAGCCTTGACAAGGTGACAAGTATCTACAAAATACCATGCTTTCATCTTCTGAAGGGAAGAGGGTGGCAATCTTGGTGGGCCAATATTTTCCCCTGAAAACATGTTTTTTCTTTTCCAATGGTGATAAAATATTTTTTCTTCATTTTATGGATTAACAAAGCCATTGTTGCAAGTTAAGTGGAATGTAAGTTCAATTTCTATCAATAGTTGCCACAATAATTTTTTTCACTAGTAATTTACATCCCTCTATTTGCAAAATTGTTCATGCACATGAGTTTGTTGAGATATAATGACCTAGTGTGACAAAAAAGGAAGCAACCTAAAACCTTAACAATTCCATACATGTAGTTGTCATTTTTTCACAATAGATTCAGAGGTCCATCATCTAGAGTTTTGCTACTTCAATTTTACAATCACTTCTTCCACCTAAACCTTCCCCAAACCATAACATTTGTTGGAGTTCATATTTGCTGACTGCTACGAATTTTATTTCTTCGTTGAACCTATTTTCTACCTAAGGATGTTTTGTAGAGATTGTTGGATCAAATCTCTCCAGACTTTTTCAATAGGCCATCTTGGTTTTACACATAATCAACTCTTCAACAACAACCCCACATATGTTCTCTCAACAACTCACTCATAAATTTAATAGACAAGAGATAATATCCCCAACTACATTGAATTCCCTAGAGTTCCCAAGATTAGGGTTTCAATTTTCTAAATGCATCCCTGATTGAAATCCATCTATGCTCTCCCAACAAATCCCTCATAAATTTAACAGAGCAAAAACAATGTCCCACAACAACATCGATTTTTCTTGACATGTTTTAAATATCGAATTCCCCAAAGTTCCCAAGCTTAGGGTCTCAACTTTACGAATGCCTCCCCAATTGAATCCCTTCAGACTAATGTTCTTTCAAATTGGCTAGCATTGTCCCCTATGGAGGTTCATCAATTCCAACATCTTTACCTATTTGTTCATTCATACCATTCTAGTATGTAACAAAAGAATACTTGGAGTTGGAATACCTACTAAAACAAATGTTGAAGGCATTCTTCCCATCAACCATTCACTTCACAATCACTAATGACATTCATTCACCTATCTACTTCTTTCTACTATCACCACACACAATTCATCAAAAACCCTAAAGGAAAAGAGACACATAACTTTCGAAATCCCCTTCTTCTTAAATCCCAATGTCCTCCACCTCTTCATTAAGTCCGTCCTCCCTTGCCTTTGTAGAGCTTGCCATTTCCAAAACACTTGAAAAATAACAAATATAATTCATTACACTTGTCATTTTGGACTTCTACAAAGCAAGCGCACACCACAAAACATTTGGTTTAAATAACTTGCAACAGACAACATAAACACGCCCATCTCATATATACAAAAGCAAACATGGTGTCTGTCTGTCTGACAAACAGGGCAGGGCAGGGGCGGTTATGCTTGCATTTCTAGGTCGTTATCTTCTGGCAGCGCATGGCATGGCAGGCCAGGGCGGCCAGGGCAGACACCCACCCACTGGACCTACTGGCTATATATAGGATCCTTGGGGAAAACTAGGGGACCTGCATCTAATCAAACAAAAATACAATTTTAAAAAAAAATTATTTTCATTATAGAACATATTAAAAAAACTGTAATCTTTTTGAAAAAGAAAATAGAAAAAATAAATTAAAAAAAATACATAAAAATAGAAAAAAATGAAGATAGACAAAATAAGAATAGAAAAAATAAAACATGAAACAAACATAAACCAAAAAAAAAGTAAAAACGCAAAAACTATAAAAAAGGAATGGAAACAAATGAAACAAGGAAAGGGAAATACAATAAAATAATTAAAAAACAAAATTTCCAAAAATGAATAAACCAAATAAAGAGTAAAAAATAAGAAAAAATATAACTTATAAAACTTCACAGTGGCCAAAGGTCACGGGCACCCACGGGGGACTTCATAGTGGCCTTCGGCCACGGGCACCCACTAGTATACACAAAACCAAAACCAATGCTATTAACTAACCCATCTTCTATTGTTTTTTGCATTCGACGACTTAATCCGCCAATTCATTAGGTCTTCATCCCAATGGGTTTTTATTTAACCTCCTTTCATCCCACACTAGTATGAGAACATTACGTAGCATAATGATTGAGGTAGACTAACACGATGGCGTTTTCTTGTTATATAATACATAATTTTTCATGGAATTGGCTTTATTTGACCAAAAATAAATAAATTTATTGGCTAAACCTTTATCTACATTACCTTAATTTTTATTTTATTTTTGAAAACCCACCCAAACCCCAATGGGAGCATTGATTACCTTTAAAAAAAAAGTTCTGATTAATTTTTTGTTTTTTCCAAAAAAAACCCACCCAGACCCCAATTGGGGCTGAGTTGGGTTTCATCCGGACAAAAACCCCTCAACGAGTTTTCTCCAACTGGTGCATTGGTGTGGGTGTTGGGTCGCACTGGTTTGGTTCCGAGTCCGGTTCCAGGGAAGTCCCGCGCACATGAAAGAGAAGAGAGAGAGGAAGGAAGAGCG
>Ga0209208_10010882_pt1 | contig 11715 bp, 8 predicted proteins | sample S1TSphfallax_3_FD_187694 | JGI IMG/M metagenome (GOLD analysis project Ga0209208, IMG submission 187694) | Host-associated microbial communities from peat moss isolated from Minnesota, USA - S1T2_Fd - Sphagnum fallax MG (SPAdes) (version 2) | ecosystem: Host-associated > Plants > Peat moss >...
TTGAATTGAATTGCAAAGAAGGAATGAACATGTATGTAGACGGTGGCTGTGTAGTAACCACCGTGAGCTTCTAGAAAATCCAAGTAGATTATGGAGGCAACTCTCATACAAGGAATTCTAGAAAAATTAAAGGAGAAGGGAAGGGCTTGGCCCTTTTATACAACCACCAACAAGCTGAAACCCTAAACACCTAATAGCGTACAGTCACTTAAGAACGTACATTAACCCTACAACCGTACATTAACCCTAAAAGATATGACTGGCATGCCCATAACCGGCCATCATGTGTGAGGTCGTGCATACGGGCATGACACATTCAAGTTTCCTCCATTTTTTTGTAAGAACCTATGATATACATTTGTCTTTTGGAAATGACATAATCCTTTTTGCTATGAAAAAACCTTTTGAATTGTCATTTCTAAATCCAAGATCCTTCATCAAGGTTTCTTCTTGAAGAAGGTATATAATTAAAGTTTATTGGGTCAATGTCATTTGCCTTCTCAAAGTTGATAGAAAATCTTCATAATTATTTGTTTTGCTATGCATCAATGATAAAATTATGTGATCTTCATCGTCTAGGCTTCCAAATGAAGCCAATTGTTCAAGCATCATTCCAAATTAATTAATGTTTTTTGTTACACTGTTTGATTTTCTCACCTTTAGGCTTCTTAATTTATGTTTCAAATGCATTCTAGTGACAACATCTTTTGCTTCATACAACTTGCATTTGATTCCTCCCATGCTTCATGAGAATTTTAATTTGATTGAATATGAAATGCCATTGTATTATCAAGGTAGTTAGCAATGACAAATAATGCCAATGCATTTCTATCTTCCCACTCAACAAAGCTCCCCTTTTCCAATAAAAGGTAATGGTTGGATACTTATTATGGAGGATGTTACAAGTTTCTTTTTTAAGCCATCCACAATAGTCATAAATGGTTTTGCCTTCATAATAAATGATAATTGATGTCTCCATACATTAAAATACAAATCATCAAATTTGGGGATGTCATTTTATGATGTGATTGATGATTTTATTATATTCATAAGATACCATGTCCTAAATTTATATTAATTTATTGTGTACACATCATTTCAATCAATTTCAATGTCAAGAATGAATTAGAATCTCACATCACAATTGATAAAAATTGTGATTTTTAATTACTGAAGGTATCAACTTTCTCCCCTTTTGATTGGTGTTTTTTTTAAAGGAAAAATTTATGTAGCATAAATGGTGATCATCCATAGGAAGATTTAGAAAATGGAAATCATCCCTAGGTCCAAGCATGGTAAATTAGACCTCAAATGTTCCTTACAACATAAATTAAAAGTAATCATCAAGTATGCTTTGAAATATTGAACTTAAAAACATTATTTAGTTCAAGGATTAATATGAACGTTTTTTTCAAATTTGTTAAAACTTTAAATAAAGATTACATGTTTAGAGCAGGTTTAAGTAGATTCATGGGAATTCAAGCAAAACTCACAATTTATTCTATAACTTTTAAGTAAGTTGGAAGTACATGAAATATCACATTTTTAAAAAATTTAATTAATGGGGCTTTAAAATGTATTTGTGACTTTTCATATTTTTCACATTCTAATACAAATATATAAAACTTGTAAGGTAAAAATAGGTTTGAAAAAAATATTTACCAATCAATTTCAAACCTACTTGTTACTTTTTTTATTATATTAAAGTTTTTTAAATTCTATATTCACTTACATAAACCCAATGGAGGCATAAATGTTTTCAAAATGAAAAATGAAAAGCTTTCCATTTTATATTTTTGTGTTTTTGAAAATTATCATATTTTTAAATGGGATTTTAAGCAAACGTATTTTTTTTCTAATTTACCATGCTTGGACCCCCCTAGGAGGATTTTGTTAAATATAACTATAAAACAAATAGGAAATGAAAATCTTTAATCAACCTTCTATATTTATGGCTACACATTGAAAATAAAATATAAAAGCTTAGCAATTATATATATATAATTTCTTATTTCTTATTTTTTCACTTACATCAATTGAAACCCTCCCAAATCAATTCATAATTTTCATCTTTTCCCTCAACTTTTAAGCAAAATTTTGCCTATAAAATAAAGGCTATTCTTGATTGCCTTAAACTTTGAATCATTCATTTTTCCAAAACATAATTTATAATTACATGAAAGGTGCCTCAATTGCATCAATAGGACATATAATTTATTATTATTGCTACTTTTTAACTAGACATTTCTAATAGTTTAATGTAATTTGATGGGCCAAAATTTGTATATGATGTGAGCAAAGTTGGACTTGTTATAACAAATCATTGTTCCAAATGTCACAAACAAATGTATTATTGTCAACATCAAATTGCATATTGCAACAACCTTACATTTGTAAAGGTAAAGAAAATTTATTTATTAAATATAAATATATTTAAATTATCATATATTTGCAAGGGGTAGTTTTATGTCAAAGGAACCCAAACTATTTAGAAAATTCAAATTCTTGTAACCAAAGGATTAGACATCTCTTCACCCAAAACCCCACAAGCACCAAAAGACTTTAGGCTTATTTTCGCAAATTTGGATGAATTGTGTATCTTGGATGACTTGAATACAATTGGATATGGGTAATCTAACATGACTTGAGTTCAACCTACAACCACATGGCAAGGTGTCATGAATTACAAGCCATTGTTTTATGTTTGTTTAAAGTTTTGTACATAAAATATAATTATGTGAACCATAGATTTTTCCAAAGCTTTGTGGTCTAGTGCCATATTTCATGTCCATATTTCAAAAATTTCATTAAACAAATCTCTAAACAATTAAATGTTTAATTTAAAATAGGTATTCAATCATTTAAACAGTTGGAGGAATTCATGGTCACTATGCAAATGGTTGTGGGTTGAAATCACCTTTAGGACATGCTAAATGTTACCCATTATTAGATCATGCACCCAATAACCCAAGAATTTCAAATTGATGTCTACCAAGTAATTTATTAGTGGTTGGGTTCAACCAACATTGAACCCATTTAAAATATTGTTGTCTATCATAATTATATATGCCCAAAACCATTTGGGAAAAAAGTTCAATTCTTCCACAATGTTTTACCACATACTTATGTGTCAAACAAAAAGTGTAACACATTATTAAACAAGAGCTAATCTTCATAACCAAGGCCAATTTTGGAAAGATTAACAAAGTTCAATTTATGAAAGGATTCCAAATATGTATGTACATTTATATACATAAATCCATAACACCTAGCTTATATGAATGATTATAAAGATGATTTTCTTCATTTAATAAACATCTAATTTCTCATTTATACAAACACACAAGTTGTCAAGTTGGATGACAACGTATATTATAAAGAATTGTGAAACTTTGAGTTTATGGACCTATTGGAATACCTTTCCACATTTACAAAAAGGATAAATTACTTAAATGGACAAATGTTACATCAAATATATGTGTTGAATTTAATCATATAATGAATATACAAATCACATCCTTTTGAAAGTGGAGCCAAACCTTTTCGATAATGTGTTGAAAGATTCTTGGATCAATGTGGCAATATATTGCAATCCTTTCTTTTTGTTCAATCCTTTTAAAAGTTGCAAAACTTTTTGCATTTCTGGTCTTTGATTTGGGTCTTCCTATAAGAAACAAATATCATAAAAGTTAGATTTTTATTATGTAATTGTTATACATTACAATCAAACCATGGCAAAATGCTCCAATAAATAAGATCGTATGCTCATGTCTCAATTTTCATGACAAAATTTGAACATATATCCTTAAAAAATGAGTGTTGAAACCAACTTATATATGTATTCAAAAACATCATTTTATGTTATTTGAAACTAGGACATTCAAATTGACTTTACATATCAATCATGCAAATGGTCTAAAGGAATTCCAAGTGAAATTGAATGTACCATTTGCATGTGCAAACCTTCTTAAAAAGTTTTACATTCATTACACAATCCAATTTAACTTATTTCACTAGTAGAAAAAGTGTGGTTTGCGACTAAAAGTTAGCCTAGTAGCAAATGACATATTACGAATGATGCTAATTGCAAACAATGGATGAATTTTTTTTTTCATAAAATACACATATGACAATTTTATACATGTATCAAGGGATGAGTTCTTACGACTACACTTATGACTATAATGTACACTAATATGTTCACACCTAATAGCCAAAAAATGTAACATGTGGCATCATTTAAATTTTTTTGAACTATCCAATTAAATCAACTATATTGTGCCATGTGTTGGCCTAAGATTACACCACATGGCAACTTACAATTATAATCATATAGGGTTAATTTGAGGTTGGACCATTCATGATAGGCCATTTGGCACCTAAACTAGGCTTAGTTTAAGCCACCTAGCCTAATTAAGTGCCTAATGTACCTAACGTTAGGTCATTTACAATAGGCCATGTGGCACCTAGGCTAAGCATAGGTTACCTAACCATGGTGTAGCTTAAGTAGGTAGGTATTTAGGTCTAGGTCTAAATTTTTACAACAAAATCCAATTTTATTTCAAGTTTAGCATGTTGGGTGGAGTTTATGTGATTAGCTCCCATATGGCAATTGAAAAAATTGAATGTGTTTACTACACCAAACCAACCTATTTATACAATTTGTAAATTTGAAACAAAAGACAAAGAATATGGGATAAATTTTTAGTTGTAGCTCCTAGTTGCATAGTTGTAGCCTAGTTGCAATTATTCCCTAACACATACTATTACATAGCCTACCTAATAGGTAGCATAAGTTTTTACTATGTACTTATTTAAATAATATTGATTTTAAATAATAATTTAAGTAGCTTATAAATAATTAATTATTAAAAATACCTATTTATATAGCTTCTAAATAAATATTTATAATTAAATAGGCCTATTAAGTAGTTAGTGGGTATGTAGGTATGTGTGTAAGTACCTAGTAAGTAAATAGGTAGGTATTTTTGTAAATATGTAGGTAGGGATGTAAGTGGTATGTACATAAGTACATAATAAGTAAGTATATACATATAAATAAATATGTATTATTAAATAATCTATATGTGTAGCTACTAGGTAACATATGTACCTTATGTAACTATAATGTAACTATTTTGGTTGCATGTGCAACTAAATGTATATATGATGTAAAAAATACAAAAAATCATGAAAAATCAATCTATTGGAAGGATGAAATAGGTACAACCTAGTTAAAAAGAAAACCAAAATCCATCCAAATTTGAAAATTAGTTGCATAGACAACCATTCATAGTGATAGGCAACCTTTAGTCGCACATAGTCACACAAGGAATGGTTGTAAACGACAAGATTTCTACTAGTGTTTCATATTGTTTCAAATATTACATCGAATCCATGATTTAAGGTTTTTGAATTTTGCTTGAGCACAAATTGAATGACAAAATAAAAGATTTGGCACAAAATTTACCTTGATGCATTGAAAGGCAATTTGCAAAAATAATTTGGCTTCATTTTGATCAAACCCAAAAATTGAATTATTGATTGCAACATCAAAAATTTGTTGAAATCCATCTTCTTCCGCATGAACCTTTTGTACCCATTGGATGAAATTGTGAATGTGAATTTCATTTCCATTTATGACTCATGTTCCATGTTGACAATTGAAAAAATGTTGAGAAAATCATTAATCCATCATATGCATTGTGTAAATAAAATTAAAGGTTACTTCAATTTCCACATCAACAATTTGAAATTATTAAAAAAATAAATAAGTTCCAAATTACATTCATAAGGGAACAACATAATGAACATAACAACTATGAATAATATTGATCATTAATTAATGCAGCAAGCACTTACAAACTTAAAATGGTTAAATGTTGTTGAAATGTAATCAAATTCAACAATAGTTGCAATGTGTGGGGGTGGAAAAGGACAATTTATTCTTATGCAATTTCATTTAAAGATGCATGATGTTTCCATGTATGAAAATTGTAATGACCTTGTACTAAAACAAGAATGGTTGGTTGCAACTCACAACCAATTAGTCACATAGCCAAATCATGGCCTTATGAAATTAGGTTAGAGTGTTGAGATCATAATTGATTGACCTGATGACCATTTCGTTTTGTCACACATTGGCCCAACAACTTTGATTGCCCAAATAACAATCACATTTCTTGGGATGTCTTTAGAAATGCATGAAAAGACAAGTTAAAAAATAATTTATACCCATTACCATGGTTAACCCCTACACAATTCACCTTAAGCCCCAAACTTTGAATTGACATTTAAAAAAAAAAACCTAGTTAAACCAAACAATGTATATATAAACATGAAAATACAAGCTCATAAGTAGGCACATGAGAGGATATTGATAATGAAAATTCAAGATGACCACTTTGATGGGGACTTAAGATTTTAAGGGAGGTCAATATGTCAATTAACAACATATGACAAGGTTTCAATGTATGCCTTGGAGTAACATTTAAAAAATATATATTTATACCCAAAAAAATAGGTGGTCTAAACCACAAAAAAATTACAAAAATATATGAAATAATTTTTGAGAGGGAGGAGAGGGGGTTAGAAAATAGATGGAACCATGTGTCATTCATCCATTAGATCCAAAAAATAACAATTGATGAAAAAATGTTAAATCCTACCTTTAAATTTTTTTTTCAATGACGTGATTGGATGCGATTTCAAGGTATTGATTATAAGAAATAAGTTTTTAAAATTTATCTTAAATATTTGAGAAAGAAATTGAATACTATAGGAGAAAAATAATGCATAGACCCCCCCAAGCATAGAACACAACCATGTTCACTTCAATGACCCACATGGGCCAAAAGACGCGCTCGACAATATTGGGATTAATCAATATTTAATAGGACCTGATCATTAGTAGGAGGCCCATGGAAAGGGGGAATACATAGATGTGTAGTTAAAGGGAAAAATTAAGCAATGACCATACTATGTTATAGGTGATCAACATAGGTAGGTTACTTGCACATGGGTAAACTTGAAAGAAAATGTGCACTTGCCATTAATACTGGGATAAGGTGAAAATTTACATATGAAGAAATTCATGGCCATTAACAAATGAACTTCTAAATTTTAATATGTAATCTTATGCCACAAACATACTTATAAAACAATGGTGGTGGCATATATATGAAGGCATGTATTTCAAGGTCTTCCAAGGATTCTTGATAATCAACCAACATCCTTTTAACGTGTTCAAGAATCCTCAAAGTGGATACATTGTTTGGGTCAAAAACATGAGTCTTGTGAATATTTTCCAAAGCTCTACTCTTTAATAATCATGCAACAGATATTTGATATTTCCACAAGTTTTCAAAGTGAATGCATTGTTTGGTTCAAGGACATGAACCTTGTCAAGGTCCTTGAAAGTTCCTTCATAATTGTTCAACACCATTTTGACATATCAATAAAATCCTTAAAATATGTGTAATGTTTAATTTAATAACATCATTTTTGTCAAAGTTTTCAAAAGCTCTTTCATCTTCCTTGAAAACCTTTTTTTTGTTAACAAATAGGAGATTTACTCAAGTGCACACATAAATTTTTATTGAAAGGAAACTAAACATGATGCTGACAACACGGAACATAACATCAAGAACTTCTCGAGGTTCTTGTCACATGAAATACACAAACTTGTGTAATGGAAAAAAAAGAACCAAACCATCAACACCAAGGTATTTAATTAAAAGACCAAACCAAAAATAACCAAACTAATATAAGTAAAGAAGTAATTCAACCTTGTGAAAGTAACCTAGTTACTTTCTTATTCTAGTAACTAATGAAACTTAATTAGTTGAGCTTGAATTCTCAACATTTTTCATGTGCACAAGTTTTTTAACTTAATGCACTTTTGGTTCATTAAACATAAACTTTGTCAAGGTCGTCCAAGGCTATTTGAAAATCTTTCAACACCTTTTTTCACATTTCCACATGTGTTATTTAAACAACTCCATTGTTTAATTCATGAACACTAACCTTGTGAAGGTCCTCCATGGTTTTTTCATAAGCATTTCATTTGTCAAGAACATGAAATAATGGAATAAATAAATAAATAAATATAGATTGAACATGAAACAAAATATTTGTGATAAATATTTTTTTGGGGGGATCTTCCACCAAGCCTATGTCACCTTACTTTCATATAGATTTGAAATCTAATCATTACTTGCACAATGGTTGGCATACATAATTCTTATCGTTGATGATATTCCACTTAGTTTAAAGAATGTGATTTGGTAATATGACATGTTCATTATCAAATTATATAAAATCTTATGAATAACTAGCTTTGATACAATACTACAAAACACAAAGGAGAAAAAAAAAGGTAGACTTTAAATTCAAGTGTAATAGTAAATGCAAATAATAAATGTTTATTAAAAGATTTTTTTTATATTAGGATTGTAATGATTGGAAATATGCCTTTTCATTTTGTGTACTTATCAACTATTGGTCATTTAAACCTTAAATATTAATGTTTATTAACAAAAGGTGCAATGAAAAGAAGGTAATTGGTTGAATGAAGAAAAAAACCGAAATTAAGTGGGCTCAATTTCAAGTTGAAGCACAATATCAACATTGATTCGACAAATAAGATTAACCTTTGACAAGTTGTTAAAATTCATTAGCAATCCTACAATGTGGGGTATGGGGTTCATCCTACATAATTCCTTTTCATGAATTGAAAAGGGACAATGGCCTTGTTAAAACAATTCATGCAAACAAGGTGCAACATTTTTTACATTATTCCATCCTCCAATTTAATTATTGAGACTTCTTCTTCTCCAATAAAAATAAAAAGATCATTTTGTGGCATGGTCATTTGAACATTTTTATACATGTCCACAAATTCATTTTTGTAAATTTTCATGCCCCATTCCACACAATGCCCCCATCCACAATGAATGGTTTTACATTAACTATTATAAAACCAAATAAATAATACCTTCATTTGCTGGAGGAAAGCATTGATTGTGGCGATGACATGATGAACAATACCCTCATCAAGTGTGAATAAACTTTCATTGTTCCTATAATGCAATATTCACATAATAACTTAAAGCAAAAAAATATTGTAATACCTATGTACAATTGTATTGTATACCTTTACGATACGAAGCCTTTGTGCATGGCATGGTTTGATTATGTTGATATTGCAAAAATTTATTCTTCCTTCATTAAAATTTATTTCAACCACATCTAGTCCATGAAATGTATACCCACATTCATTCACCTAAAATTATTAATGCCCAATTTTTTCCCCAACATGTGAAAATTGCAAGGACTTAATATTTTTGAATATAAGTTCCATGGTAAGTGCCCCATTTCATCATGGCCCCATGTGGAGGTATGGTGAAAACTTGGTCCACTATTTTTTTTGTCCTCATCACATCATGGGTTGATCGTATGCAATACTTGCATGAATGTTGTTTCATTTATTTTTGTCTAGGGTAAAAGGAGGGGGAAAAGGCAACTTCCTTCGTCTTTGGAGGCAATTTAATCCCTTTTTAAACTATCAATTTGTTTTTTTGTCATAACTTTTAGTTCATACCTACCTTCAAATCAAGAATGCAAGATCATTTTAAATATGTACGATTTGAGATCTTTCTAATTGTATAAAGAATGTTTGATATGGACAAAATTTACCCCTTGTATTTTTTTGTCAAACATTTAGGAACTTATTCTTTGAAGGAAGTTTTTCCTAGGGAAATTTGCACATGGAGGCAACTTAGCTTTTTTCTCCTAAGGAGAAATTGCTCTTGGGGACAATTTAGTCCCCTTCTCCCTAGGGGAAGTCATGCCTTTCTCCCCAAGGGAACATGGTTGGAGTTACCATTTTGTTGGAAATTCCCTTTCCCTAGGCCATCTAGCTTGAAAAAGTTATCCAATTTTATTTTTTCATCCATTTTGTTCGTGGAAAAACAAAAAAAATTGAAAAAAGGGTTGAACCTTTAACCCTTTGGTTGAAATGGGAGATTTTAACTAGCACATCATTTTTTTTCCCTTGAAAATCTTGTGTTAAAAAAATAATTAAAAATGTTAATCATAGTTTGGGTATGATCAAAAAATTTCAAACATATACTTCTTATTAAACATTGTTTTGCAATTGCATCGGGACTAATGTTGCACTCATTGAATTTGTTGATCTTGTGTGTGTATTCCTTTAAAATCATGGTATGTTATTAACAATGGTATGTTGTAACCAACATACATCACAAACTATCCAATCCATTTTGGCAACATGTTGCCATTTGAAAAACTATGCCATTGATACATATAGTATATATGGAACAATTAGATAATTATAATCATATTGTAGGATTGAGCATGAATTCAAATTATTTGAATGATGTCCTCATCGATTTTGTCAACAAAATATGCATTTCCACCTATCTTGATAAGCGTTTCTTTTGTGCAAATTTCACCAAAATGTCAATAATAATAATAATAATGTCAATATTCCTTTTTTTGTTTGAAAAATCATCCAATTTTGAAAAAAAATTAAAATTCAACACAATTGAACTTTGATTTTTAATTTGATAGCCTTTTTGAAACTAGTTAAAAAAATAAATTAGACAAGTTCTAAAAACCTATCACCATATAATTATAAATCCCTTTTGAAATGCTAACCAATGATGTAACATCAAAAAAATGCAAAAAAAATGAGGTAATTGAGTAAATGGACATAACAACCTTAAGCCATTAGGTCTAGGTGCAATTCCTAATAATGAAAATTTGATTTGATGGGTGGCACCTTATTCATAAATTACTATGGAACATGCAAGCATGATAGGTAGCTCTAAGCTCAATCCACTACATAAACATCTTCAGTGAATAATTACATGCACCATAAAATGACTATGGAAATGATATGGGAACAACAAGGGATCAACATGGGAACATTGTTAGAACATCATGCAAACAACACTAGAACATGTGAACATTCATGGGGAAATGGGAAATTCTTTTTAATAATTCATAATCTTCTAATTTGAAAGATTAGAAAGCAATAATCTTCTACCTTGAAAGGTTATGGAATGTAATCTACTTGTTTGGAAAATTATGAATTGTCATCCAAGTGACACATGGCAGGTTAATAAAGCACCACCATTACCCAACCTACTAGTTAAGCTTTTTAAATGAAAAAAAGAAGTGGCAGAGAGAAGAAGACAAAATGCCTTGCTCAGCACTCATAAATAAATGCCTCTTGTTACTTCCCAGTTCTTTCTTTTAACTGAAAATTCTGTAAAGACCAAATAGGCACCTCACCAAGAAGGTTCCCATATCTCCTAGTTAGCTTACAATTTGCAAGGTGCATTCTCTTATTCCCCATCATACCTACTTACTACTTTGTTCATCAAGTCTATCAAAGAATTCCAAACTTATTTTGTTCAAATCTTTTTCTTCGAAATAAAAATGTCTCTTCTTAGTAATAAAATTCCATATAATTTGTTCGAAATCTATTCTTAACACCAAATCCATTATATATACATTTATTTATTATTATATTTCATACTTTTAAATTTGTTCCATGTCTATTCTTGACAACAATTAAAAAAAAAGAAAGTATAGTAATTACACACCACACGTGTGCATATATATTCTTGCCAACAAAACCTCTTTCTCTATGGATAATGGTGATAAGTAAGGATGCTTCCTGGGCTC
>Ga0209208_10010883_pt1 | contig 11714 bp, 5 predicted proteins | sample S1TSphfallax_3_FD_187694 | JGI IMG/M metagenome (GOLD analysis project Ga0209208, IMG submission 187694) | Host-associated microbial communities from peat moss isolated from Minnesota, USA - S1T2_Fd - Sphagnum fallax MG (SPAdes) (version 2) | ecosystem: Host-associated > Plants > Peat moss >...
TTACAATTTTATATATCTTGTTGTAAGTGACCAATCACCTACTCTCTATGACAGTTTCTCTCCACTAATTATTATATTACCATTAGAACATCAATTCTTGTGTGTTGGTAGTGCTTTTCTTAGGATTCTAAAATGTTTCATATATTCATCCAAGCCTCCAACCAACATTTAAAATGTTTAGTACATTCATCTTTAACTATTTGATTTCAATTATACTAACAAACCTTAATAACTTAGGCATCCATTAATGCCATTTAAAAACCTTCTTGCTTGAAGATGTGTTTTTTATTTGAAAACATCCCAACTAAGGGTTTCTTAGCAAGATTGGAGATTGGACATGTTGAAAATATTTCCCGACAAGTTTGAGAATTTATTAAGAAAGCTAAACTAAAATATGGAAAGCAAGCACTGAACAAGAACTACAAATTAAATGTCTCAACAAAGTTACAAGACAATGCTCAACAAGCAAAAAAAAAAATTGAATATTTTAATTGTACTTGAACTTTGATGAATGTTTTAATTCTCTTGCTTGCCTTGCTATCCTAAGAAAAATAATTATGTTGCAGTGGTTAGAATTGTTCCTTTAAACCCCAAGGTCCAAGGCTCAATTTTTTTTCAACTTTTCATTTTTGTTCACAAATGAATGAAAAGAAAGATATACTTCAAAAACAACTTCTTCAAACAAGTTTCCCCTCAAAGACAAAGACTTGCAACTTCCAACAGGAGAAGGAGACTTAACCAAGTTTCTCCAACTTCTACACTAAGAAATGGACTTGTAATTCTCCCAAGGCCACTGGGCCCAAGTTCCCCAACAAACCATGTTTCCTTGGTTCTCTCAAGCAAATGGGTTCAAGTTCCTTGAGAAAACATGCCAAATTCTTGGAGAACCATGTTTTCTCAAGGAACTTAAACCCTTTTTCCTTGAGGAGCCATATTTTGGGCGCACATTTCCTTAGGAAACTTGGGCCCATTTCATTAGGGAAATTGCAAACCCCCTTCTCCCCAAAGAACAAAAAGAAAAAGTTGAAGAAAAGAATCAAGCCCTAAAACCCTTGGGCGCAAGGTGCATTGTAACCATTGAACCACAATTTATTTCTTAAAATTATGGTACAAGAAACATAATTAAATGTTCATCACAATTCAATACAATAAAAAATAATCAAAAATTATTAATTTTCCTGTTGAACAATGTTGTGCAACTGCATCAAGCCCAGTGCAGCATTTAATTAGTGGCTCTTGTTTGGTGCTTGTGAATTTGGCATAGGTGATGATTACTAGGTTTGGTAATTGGAAAAAATTCCGGGGCAATTTGTTGGGAACATGTGAAGACCTAACTTAGAATGACAATATTGCTAGCACCTGTTATAGAAACCCTAAATATATTTAATATTTTTAGTATTAGTATAGAAATTATAACTGTATCCTATAATATATGTAATACTAAACCCTAAACCCTAAATTTTTTCATATTTCTGATTCTTTTGTTGACAGACATCATTTTTTATTTTTACATCTTCGAATTTATGAAACCCTAAACCCTAACCCTGGCATTGAGGCTTGAGGCCTGCAAGCCAAGACCATCCAGGGCCCTTGTTAGCACTACTAAAGCTGCCAGCCTTCCGCACTGTAAGTGAGGAGTCAGGAGCAGCTATGGACTTTGTTGAGAATGTTGGGTTGCCATGAATTTTTCAAAAAAAAAGCATACTTTTTGGGAAAGAAAAGTTAGAAATTCAGTTTTTCATCCACTTGTTTTAAGGAGAATCGGATGACAAAGTGGAGCGGGTTCCACATGGTTTTCATTAACAGAACGGCACAATTTAAACTGGCAAAATGTAAAATTTCAGAAAAGTTTGGGACTAGGCGTGAACTGAACCTTTTCTTTTTCTTTTTCTTTTTCCCTAATATTTTATCTACTTTGTCGGGTTAAAGTGGTGTACTAGTACACAAAGAAACAGGTTGTACAAAAGGATGGTGAAAAGGATGATGAAAAACTTACACAACAAGACTTCTTCTTCTTCTTCTTTCTTCTTATTCAATTGTGCAACCTTTTTTGTTGCATGCAAATTGCATTGTTTGCAAATTGAATGGTAGTCGAGTGAAGCTGTACTTTCATTCTATGTTGCTTCAAAAGAGTGTAGACTTTATACTTACTTTTGTCACCGTCACAACTGAAAATGGCCACCAATTTCAGACTCAGAACTGAGGACCTCCAGGCTGTTATACCCTTTTCTTTTACTTTGTGAAAAATTGTTGTACAATGTAGTTAGTACCTTTGTATATCATGGGGTGAAACAAACAGCCTTTCAGAAAAGAAAGAAAGTTAAAAAGAAAGAAAGGAACAAGTCTCATGCATTCAATGCAAGTTTTTAAGAAAATTACTTATCATGTCTTCCTTTGTTGCCTTCTTTTTTCTCATCATAATAGCTTCTTGGTAAGGGAGAATGTCCAAGTTTATATCCAAAACTGGGGATGAAACTCCTGCAAAGACCAAATTTAAGTGAGAATACTAGTTTGGTCACCTCTTTTCTACATGTGTGCTTTTATCATCCCAACTTTTGATTTCGTGCCCAGTTTGGGTAAAACTGGAATCCAGTACCCCCTGTTTGGAGCACTTTGCGTATAACTCTATTGAAACCAGGTGGGTACCGTTTCAGTTTCATGGTGGATAAGTTCAGTTGAACAGGTTTTCATTTTTTCAGCAACCTTTTTCTGGGTTTTTCCAACTGCATGCAAATTGGATGAACATTGGATGCATATTGGATGAATGCAGTTGTGAACTCATAAATTCCTTGGCAATAGTATTGTGACACTTAAATCTGTGAAAAACTTCAGACAAGGTTGAAGATTATAGTCTATTTCAAACATTTCATTGTGAAAATAAACCACATTTGGGTACTGCAATCTAGCCCATAGTGTGTGTGTTACACTTTCCTTACTCTCCCAGAACCTTGAAAGTAATTCTCAGCAGCCAAGGAAATTAAGGTAGTAGTGATTTTCTTGTTTTTTCTTCTAATTTCTTTTTCTTTTTTTTTTTAGGATGAGGGTGAAAATCAAAAAATGGAGGTGCAGCTTTTGTACAAAATCAGGAACAATTAAACCCCACTTTGCAGCCGAATACAAAGACTGTAAGTACTAAGGATGTTGAAATAATCCTTCACAAAAGGGTTGCAGAAGTGAAATGGCAAGCCACACTCATCCACTTCAGTACACTAAACTAGGCCAGCCTACAAATCTGAGAGCAAGTATTGGACCTAGATACTTTGGGGTTTAGGGTTTAGGATTAGTAGGGTTTAGGGCTCAGGGTTTAGGGACAGTAGGGGACAAGGAAACTTCTGAAGAAAGGATGCAAGATAGGTTTTATTTTTTTAGGGAAAATTTTCACAAAGTTTTCACCTCAAAAATTAAAAAGGAATATTTTGTCACAGAATTCCTTGTTTTTCTAAACAGGGGGAAAATTTGCCAAATTCTTGAATAAAAATTTTCTTTGAGATAATTTTGTCACATGTTGACACCATTTTTAAGTTTTGGGGGGGATTTTGAAAGTTTGGACTAGTTTTTTTTCTTTGGAGGGGGGTGGGGGGGAGAATTTTTTGCATTGTGGGGACAGAAAAAACCCAGTGAAAATTGTTCTAATGCTTCTTTTTGTGGAAAGAAAAATGCAAAACTCACAATATTTTGAGAATACAAAGTCACATTTTGCCATATTTAGACAATGAGTTCCTATTGGTTGCCAGAACTAGGCAGGATTATAAAATAATTATGCTTTACTGTCTGATCTCTAGTCAAATTTGGTTCATTCCTGTTGTGGATAATCACTAGTCCACCTACTTGACAAATTGGAACCCAAAAAAACAAAAAAAAAAAAACCCTGGTTTGGAATTTCTTACAATTGGGTGTTCAAATAATGCTGGAATTTTTTGGGGATCTGTGCTACATAAAAACAATGGAAAGGAAAAATAAATAAATAAAAATTATGGATGCAAACTCAGCTTGAGAGAAGTTCGGTGTGCTAATATCATTTGGCAAAAGATTAGTCAGGAGAAAGGATTGGGAACTATTGTCCAATAGCTTCAAAAAGCAGCTTCCACAATGTCTTGTACAATTTCCATTCTTTTTACACCATCTCCTAACACACTCACAAACTTTCCTCGTTGGTAACCTTAAAAGGGGGAGAGAATAACAAGAGTCGTGTTTCCTAGATCATTTCTCCACAAATTGAAATTTTGACTGAAGTGCAAGAGCAAAATATGAGGTTACTCACTGCAATTCTTAACTATTTGGCCATTGACCCATTGGACCATTTGGCAACGTTACATAGATGTGAGGATGTTAGTATTGGCAAATCAACTAAATTTGCTGAATCAACTCATGTTGTGTTGAGATATGGGATTCGAAGACATAATACACACTTTGTTTGGGAGATTTTTGTAGATGTGTCATGTATGTTTTTCAGATAAACAAAATAATGAATCACACATAATGAAGGTAATAGTTCATACCTCCCCCTCTACAAAATAAGAAGGTTTCTTATAATAGTGCAATCTATTTCCATAGTGAGGATCATCTCAAATGAGTTCATCAAGTATGTGATACAAGGGGAAGATTATTTTAAATGTATTGTAATATTGAGAATTTCAATTCAATTGGGAAGAATAATGATATCGACTCCCCACTCTTATTAATCTTTGCAAGATGAACCACAATCACCATATTCACCCAATAATAGAAGCAATAATGCCTACTTTGAAAATGAAACTTTTTTTTTAATCTATGTGCTACATTTTGTAACAATGATCTTGAAACAAACCCTTCTAGATCTTTTGTACTACCATACATATGTTGATCTTATAATCTCACAAAAACAAGAGGGTGAATCAAATTTTGTTGATCCCATGGAAATGTTCCAAGCCTTTGCCATCTTATTTTAGATTTTCAACCTTGGTGTGTATTTATAATTATGAACAAGGTTTAATTGATGTTGTTAGGTTATTTCTTATGCCTTGATGATTTTGAACTTGTTAACTTGAATATCAATAGGTCTAAATCACCAAGATCCAAAGATGCAATTACACGCTAGGTGAATGCAAGGTATGGTGGTTCATTTTGGTGTCACAATGGTGTTTTTTGTTGGGTACCCCTTGTTCAAAAGCATATGGTGAGTAATATATTTTTATATCTATTAATTGGTAATTGATTGTAAACTAACAACTTTATTATGAAGATATTATGTAGTTTTTCATAAATAAAAAGTTCATATGCTAGTAGTAATGAACGTTTGAAGTTCAAAATTATGGACTGGTCAGTTGACTAGATTGATAAAAAAATAAAAGGTTCATCTTAAATTTTATTCAAAATTATCTATAATGATTTAACATATGAGTTAAAATGAAATAATACACTTTTATGTGAAATTTTTCTTTAAAAATCATAGCCAAATTCTACTTATGAACTTTTGAATGCCCTAAATTAACTTATATTTTCATAAGTCCATAACATTATTGTATTTCATTCATTTTCAAAAAAAAATTCAAAAGTGCATATATTTGGAATCTTTACTTGGGCTCCTATTAATATGGACTTTATTGCTTTTAATACATGAACTTTATTACCATTTAACCAATGGTACCACATAAAATCAAAAATTTAACACTAGAATGTGGACTTTTGTGGAATACGATTATTTCAAAAAGTGAGCCAGCATACTATGCATTTGCCCCACTTCCTTAATTCATCTTTGGATGGATAACAATAGGATGGAAGTTTTTTCTTAATATGTAACTATTTGACTTGTCAAAGATTTCCTTTATCAAATGACAATCTTTAATCTAATATTACAATTGCCACTTCTTAATTAAATGCAATTTCACAATTGTTATGATGAGCCCGTAAGGTGAATGTATGATTGGTGGACTTCATTGATGACATAAAATCAAACCCTTGAAAGATTGACGATCAAACATTTTTTCCAAAAACCTTGGACCATATCATATTTCCCTTACCACTTAACCATTTGCAAGGATACTTTGTGGTTATGAATAAAGTTCATAGTTAATGAAAAAAAATTCGATAAAATTACTTCAAGAATGCAAAAATCTTTTGCACTCAAATACCTTGCATAATTGTAAAGTTTATAACATTGTGATGTGTGTTTGAAGTTCACATCAATTGAAAATTTGAATTGTTCATGCCCCATCAAATTAGGATCTTATAAATAATGACATCCTAACATAAACCGAGTCAAGGCTTGCTGGAACTTGAAGTGCAATGTGCAAGTGTGTCAAAATTGTCATGGATATACATGGCCAATGGAATCAACAATTGTAAAAGCATTGATATGATATGAATCACCATTTTTTTAAAATAGCAAAATTAAGGACTTGTTTGTTAGAATGCTTGTTGAAGGGTTTTGTTTTTTAACTTGCAACATGTCAAATAGTTTTCTATGCATGTGGTATGTGTCATGTGTGGTTGTATAATTTGCCTAGCTAAATAAGTGTTTCCCAAAATGATGGGATATTAATCATGTTGTGAAGCATTTTGAATAGTTATTGATAAATAGCACCACACCTTTATTTTTAAATAATGTGTCATATTAATTTACTTTTGTGTTATGTAGATGGGAGATTTTTGCCTAAAAGGAATTGGTGGATCATTTGGACAACAATCCTACATAAAAACAATCTAGGATTAAAATTTTCACTAACAATTTATCTTATTCTTGTGATTGTTGCAAACAAGATCAAGCATCACTCATGTTATCTCTATAATGTTGAATAGTTAGCAATAAACTTGGTTTTCATTGAATAAACTTAATTAGTTAAGTTTTTAAATGTATAGATTAGTAAATTAATAACTTTTGTGAATCTCATTATTCTTTATTGAATATTTTTTTCCCCACCTATGTGTTGGATCAAACCAAGAGGAGTGGGTTTTCCACATGGTAAAACTTGAAGGTTATTTACTAAAAAGTGTGAATGTGGGGTCTTGATTTTAGTTTTCTTCCCTTCTTTTATTATCTAGAGCTAGCTTTGGTGAAGTGTTTGTTACTTGTATTTGTTTTGTGTTCGAAAGTGAAAAGTTCATGTGACAGAGATTAAAATATTTTATTATTTAAAAACAAATTTGGTGTGTTCTATTTTTTGAAAAAATGTCATTTGTCATTGCTGAGAGTTGTTTCCATGGTAACTAATTCATTTCCTAAAGCTTTCAAGATGGAGGGAATGACCTATCAAACCTAAAAATTAAGGATGAAACTTTTGTTCATGAAAGAAGGCACCTAATGTTTTGTAGATCCACAAGGGGGGCAACCCTCTTATGCCTAATGAACTAACCAATATTATTGTTGAAAAAATTAAACGAACTTTACTCAATTTTCACACATTAGTGAAAGAAAATGTGTTTTCAAATATGTTTGAATGCACAAGTCCCCTTATGGCCGGATAGGAAGTCACTTGGATTTCTCCAGTGTGAACATTAGTTCATTTTAAGGTTTAGGTTTTATTTTAAACAACTATCAATTTTCTTTGTGCAGGTGGGAGAGTTTATATCATCACTGTTTGTTAGTGGTTGTGAGTAGGAAACTTTGTTGTTTGTGTGTTATGTGAAATAGGTTGGCAACAAACGATGGGTGGCCAAGGGCACTTCAAGCATGCAAGGGAAATGGGAGTAGGATGCGGTTAGATGAAGATAAAAAGGGGAGTTTTAAGGCAAAGGAGGAGGTTTGTGGTTTTTGGATTACATTTGTTATAGATTATGTAGAATCAAGAGCTTGTAGAAATGAATAGTTTCAGTTTGATTTCCGTTGCGCTAATAACTACATCATGGCAAGTGTTGCGTTCTTGTTAGTGTTAGGTTCTATAAGGGATTGATGTTGAGGGCTGATGATGCACAAAAGAGGTCTGAGTTGTAGAATCGCGAGCATTTAAAAGGATGCATTTGCATGGGACCTTGGTGGAACCATTCCTGAAGTAGCGCATTTGTGATGAGTTAAAGCCAAAAACTTTAGAAGGTATCCTTGGGTTGGGCAAAATGTGGGTACAAAGTGGAAAAGATTACAGAAAATGTCCATAGACCCCAATTCTGAACAGAACTTTGCTTTTCCCAAGTTGTTGCAAGCCAACTTGGCATATGTTGATCATTTTTAGTTCGAAACCAGATGTCATCTTAATTGTAAAATGAAGCCCAAGTATCTTTCTGCATTATCTCATAAGGGTAGAAGGACGGATTAGCAGCTCATAATAGACCAAATGAACATAAAAGGCTCTGACCTCAAGCCAGATCCCACTAATTCATACACTCACAATATGTGGAATTGTTCTTGGCAGTAGTTTGACGGATACCAATATAGAGATCTAGAAGGGATTAACATGTATGTGTTGCCTAGAGTTTCATATGGGTGTAGATATTTATGTTTTGTTAGGATAGTAACACCTATGTGTTGTAATAGTGCTTGAATGGCAAGATATAAGTTGTAGGAATCGCAAGTACAAAGTTTGGATTTGTGATGGGGAGATTTTCTTCATACCCCTTTTTTTTTTAGTTACACCCCATTGTGGCATGGACAATGTTGGCTACATTTTATGTACAAAACAACAATGCTAGAAGATTAATGTTAAAAAAACAAGTTTAATTCATTCTACCATAACTCATTACATGAAGGAACTCTTATTTTTTTTAAAATACATTTGTCAAATCCAAGAGATCCAAGTTAAATTGAGAAGCATGTAAAGAATCCCATGCTTAATGTTGAGTTGGTAGAACTAATTCATTTCCTCCAAGTTTTAACTTTATATATTAAAATGTCTTGAGTCTTAATGTCTTGCCATCTTTCAATGACCTCATTACTCGTCTTTTCAAAGTTCATTTTTAAGGTATAACAAACCCCACTCAAGAGGATGTTTTAATAGTTTGCATGCAACAATTGACATTTCATACTCTAAGTCACTACTTAGGAGGGCAACATGGTCAAAACTCTAATCATTACCCATACAATTAATCATCATTCATACAACTAGAATCAAGGCGAATGATGCATTATTGATCCATGAAACTTTTGTGATAAAGAAGATCATTTCATGCACAATTGATTTGACCTAGTTCGTGAGATGGCCAAATGAGCTCAAGAGTGTCACAACAAAAGCAATGCAATGAATGTGGATTGGTTCCAACACCTTTCATTCCAATGTGGTGATTGAAGATTATGTGGAACCACCTATCAAAATTGAAGAGCCCAATTTGTTTAACATTACATTATGCAACATAGATATAGAATAAGTAGACAATTGGCTAGTTGATAATGGGTTAAAGCATGGTTGGGGTACCAAAAAGGACTATCTCATTAAATCTATAGTGGACCCCTCATTTGAACATGTTGTTGAAACTTAACGGCACATTCATATTGAAAGTTTGTTTTTTTCATAGATACATAGATTACTAAAATATTATTGTATACATAGCACTTCAAATTTGAACAAGTTTGGGGATTCCTAACAAGTCTTGGAAAACTTTCCAAGACTTTGTCTCATGAGGGAAAAAAAAGTTCAAGGACTCATATATAACAAATGTTTGAACAAATTACTTTGCATCAAGATTCATACCACAAACGCCTTAGGTGCTAATCTATATAAAATGTTCAAATGTAACAAAAACCAAGTGCCCTATTGCAATGTACAAAGTTTTAAAAAGTGAAATTTTTGGGAATTTTGGGCCATTGATAGAACATGGCCCACCATTGCTAAAAAACATCTGGTTAAACCACTATGCAAACCACTCATTTTGTGGTGGTACCTCTATAGTGGGTTTCCAATAAGCTTGTTGGTTTAGGGTAGTGATTGGTCCCCATTGGGATAAAGAAACCATCAAATAGGCAACCGGGTGGTTTGGTTCAAGTTTTTTTTGTGGTTTTTTTAAGGTGCTTGAGCAACAAGTGTATTCATTAATGGTTCTATGGGTGGTTTCAAGTGGTGGTCATTAAGGTGATTAGTGAAACCTTGTTTGATTGGTCAAATGTTGTGTGGCATTTAAACATTGGCCACCTAGGTTAAGTGACATAGCACTTAAACATTAGTCATTTAGGTTATGCCACATGGCTAGAACCTAAATGACCTAGGTTAAACCTAAACTAGGCCTAAAACTAGGTATCTAGGTCTAGGAACCTAGAGTTTTAAGCTTAAGCACTTAAACCTAGGTCTAGGAATATAAAACCTTAAGCTTAAGAAATTAGGCCTAGGTCTAAGAACCTGAACTAAATTTAAGTGACCTAAGCCTACCCTAGGAACCTATGTTATATCCTTTCCTAGGTTGCACTAAAAGCTAGGCCACTAAACTAAACCTAGATGTAAACTACCTAGATTAAACCTGCACCTAGGCCACCAAGGGAGGAAAATCCTATTTTATTTTGAATATAGCCTTTAAGGTTGAACCATTTCAATTGGCTCATCCCAAGTGGCCTTCCTTTTTAAATACTTCTTATGACTTAGGTGCTTGGAATGCTTCCATTTATATTCTTCAAGATTTGGAAAGGATGATAAACAATATGGGACAAACTTTTGGGGAGGAAAAAAATTTTCGTATGGACATACAACACTAGAGCCTTTTAGTTCATACAACATTATCCTTAAATAATTATGTAATACACATTAATGAAGTAAATAAATAAGGAGGTAAGTAAATAGGTATGTTAATTTGTAAAAATTAATATTTAGCTATATAGTTGCAACTAATAATTGAAATTATATTATAAATCTTTAAATTATATAAATATCAATATAATTATAATGAATTGCATTGTTGATTAATAACTACAAGCATATTGTAAATAGCTCTTTACAAAAGTGATTTAATTTATTTTATATTATTAACAATGTATTTGCAATAATTAATATTTAATTATTTAGTTACACACTAATTATTATATTTTAGGTAACTAATTAAGTAACCAACTAATAACTTATTATAGGTATGATTGTAGGTATCTAACTTAACTTAGGTGTTGTTAATTAATTATACCTAGGCAAATAATGGGAGTTATGAATTATAAAAGGTAGTACATATATTCAAAATAAAGTCACTTAACCTATGTAGGGTATGGGATTAATTAACATAAGATATATATAAGGTAGGGTATGTAAATATTTAGCCCATATTCACTTTAATTTATAAATGTAAGGTAGGATAAAATAATATATTTAGGTATTTAGGGTATAAGAAAGCCATAGGTAGGTTGGGTATAGGGTATATGTAGGGTACAAAGGGTATGGTACATGTAGGATATTTAGAATATTCATTTAAATTACATATGTAAACTAGGGTATTTACATAATATGTATAATTTATATGTAGGGGTAAGGTATTTAGGTAATGTAGTTTATATATAGGCCTAGGTATGTATAGAATAAGTATGTATATAATAGGTATGTAAAGGCTATGTACATATAAATTAGGTACATATAACCTAAACATGTATAGACCATGCATGTACATATAAGTTAAGCTATACCTAGGCTAGCTATGTGTATCAAAGTAGCTATAAGCCTAACCTATCTTAACATAAGTTTAGATCATTATATGTACATAGGTAGGTACATAAAAAATCATATATTAGTGTGTAGCTTCAATACATAGGCTATGATATACTTAGCCTATGTATAGATTCTAATATACCTAACCTAGTTATAGGCTACAAAAAACATACCTTAAATACATATCCTATTATA
>Ga0209208_10010886_pt1 | contig 11711 bp, 5 predicted proteins | sample S1TSphfallax_3_FD_187694 | JGI IMG/M metagenome (GOLD analysis project Ga0209208, IMG submission 187694) | Host-associated microbial communities from peat moss isolated from Minnesota, USA - S1T2_Fd - Sphagnum fallax MG (SPAdes) (version 2) | ecosystem: Host-associated > Plants > Peat moss >...
CAAAAACAGAAGAGTTGTTCAATTTGAAAAATGCTCGTGTACTTGTAGTTCTATTGAATGGATGCCAAAACTTTTAGTTACACTCCAACATTTGAACAATTTGTTATTGTTGCAAGGTAATTTTTGTTTACAAAAGTTCAATGAATTCAACCACCTCTCCAATTATTGTGTCATTGGGCAAGTTCCCTCCACCTACACCATTAACACTTTCAACTTGAAAATCTCCAAGATGCTCATAGTTGGCTGCAAATGTACTTGACCTTTGCAATTTAGTTACCCACAAACTACCATCATGCCCATTATTCACCATTCTACCCAAAAACCAAATAAACCACCAAACTCCAAGACTCAAGACCCAAAGCACAACAACTTGGATGTGTAGAAAACTTAGGTGCAAGCAAAAACCTCTAAGACACGACAATTATGTTAAAGCATCGGGGAAACCACTGTGCACCAAAAATAGTTAGGTTGGAACATCGAAAGCATTATGCACCAAAAACACTAAAAATGTATTAACAAACATTAAACATTGAAATGCTAGAGATTTAAACCACAACGACTTGGGTGTGTAAAAAACTTGGGTGCAATTGAAAACCTTTGAAACACAATAATTACATTAAAACATTGAGAAAACATTATGCACCAAAAACATTGAATGCACCAATAAACATTAGACACTAAAATGTTGGAGACCTAAAGTACAACAACTTAGATAAGTAGAAAACTTGGGTGTAATTTTGAACCTTTGAAACACAACAATTATATTGGAGCACCAAGAAACATCGTGCACCAAAAGCACTAAATACAGCAATAAACACCAAATATTAAAATGTTAGAGACTTAAACCACAACAACCTGGATGTGTAGAAAACTTGGGCATAATTGCTAACCTCTAAGACACAATAATTAAGTCAGAGCACCAAGAAATCACTATGCACCAAAAATAGTTAGGTTGGGGGACCAAATGACAAAAGCATTGTGCACCAAAATTACTAAATACACCAACAAAAATCAAACACTAAAATGCATTGAAAATAAGAAAGAGGTCCAAAGATTGAAGTGCAACTGAAAGCAAAATATCCGAACATCCAAACACAAAAGGCACAACATAGAGAATAGAGATGAAGTATTGTACCAAAACACAAAAAAGAAAGCAAGATTGAAATGCTTATTGCTTCTTAAATGAAATTGAAAAAAATTTGTTTGTAGTTTTCATCAATGCGCAATGGATGACAACGACAATGCTTCCATATTCTTGAATCATCCTTTCATGTTAACATTCCATCATGAAAACACAAACATTTTTGGCATGACCAAAAAGGAAAACAATGCTTGACATTGATGGCAAATTGATTGTTCTCTTTGTCAAATCCTAAACACTAAATTTCTAGCGCCCTACTTTTAACACCTTGTCTATGTAATGCTAGTGGGAAGCCCGTGGGGCACGGACATCTAACAAACTTCAAGCAACAAAGACCCATCCATGTACAAGCTTTGGTTGTGTATGACAAACCTAAAGCTTACCTAGGTAGGGCTTCATCCATTTTTTCTGAAACTGATCCCTGCTGTTTAAGGCTTGTCATACTTGGATCTATGCCCCAGTTGATATCCTTGGACAACTTACATACCCACCCAACATTGCATTAAACTCCCTGCCAAACGAGTTTTGTCTGGTGCATTTGTGAACAAACAAATCTTAGCCATGCACAAAGGCACATGGTTCTATCACAAGGTTTTATTGGTTTGACCCTCCTTTTTCATTAAATAATTTTTTTTTGACTTTTAGTATTTGAATTTCTATTTTCAAAATTTGACATCTGGAACCCCAAAAAAAACTTTTTGGGCCATTTTGAAAAAGCAATTGCCACTTCATGAAAAGTCACTGAAAGAAGAAAACAGTACCAAGGGGGGATTTGTTTTTGGTTTTTTTGGTCTAAATGTGGAGCCTATTATCCAAATCTGAGATTTATTTTTAAAGAACCAGGGCAATTCTGAAAATCACTCTAAGAATCAGAACCAACAGTTCTCATTCTTTTGAAAAGTGAGAACCACCCAACACTGAAAACAACCCTCATAAATCCAAACCCATCATAAGCTACAGTTTCAAATCTTCTTCTTTTTTATAACAGAACTATTTGACCTGGTTAGTTCAGGTTTGATCTTTAGAAGAGTTCATTCTAGTGGAATGTAGTTTAGATCTTATTAGGGTAGCTAATCATCAACAACCAAGTTTCAGTTCCAGCTCAATGCCAGAGGAAAACATCAGGTTCAAAAAGGGGGATGGGGGTTCAGCTCCTTGCAGACTAGACACTACCCTCCATCCTCGTTTAGAGAGGGCCCAGGACATTGCTGCTGTTTCTATGCCTATTTCTCTCTCTCTCTCTCTCTCTCTCTCTACACACATGCCATTGACATATATAGCAGCAAGCAAAAAGTCTGATTCTTTGTAATGTAAGTAAAGTTGGTCTTTGCATGCAGTTGCCCATTTTGTGTAGAGATAGATAGATAGCTAGCTAGATATCTATGCCTGTGCAAGTGTGACTTAACAACCCATGTGCAAGTGCAATGCAATGCAATGCAATGCCCCCACCATGTACTGACCCATGTGATTTATTGTTGTTGTAGGTCCACAGCAAAGCAAGTCCTTTGACTTCCATGTATTATATAGCATGTAGCTTAACAATTTTGGGTGAGTAGTTAGCCCTTTTTTCTTTTCACCAAAATGAAACATTAATTTTTTTTTAAATTAAGTGATTTTGGAGCAAGGGTTTTCGATCACCAGGAAGTGAGAAAAAGAATTAGTAAAAAAATTCATTTTTTCTGTATTTGGTTTTCAGTGTATGTGTAGGCATAAATATATAGATTTGAACATTGATTAAATATTTTTATTTCATATCTAGTTTATAGCCAGATTTGGCTAAAATATACGGAGGATGAATCATCCTTTTTTTACATCTTCCTACGGGTGATTGCCACTTAAGATAAATTAAAATTTTCTTAAAAGAAACACCGGTTGATTCCTAGAGAATGGAGACAAAGTGTGCTTTACCTTCTACTAGCCTAATTTATTAAGTATCAGAGCTCATGAAAATGAGACTTAAGTTTGCAGCCATAGTTTTTGCAGAATTGGGAAGCTCAAAATTGAAGCCCATCTTGTCCTTCAGACGTAGTCTAAATCATTTAATGCTTCTAACTCATTGCAAAAAATAATTTGTCCTTCAAACTCAAAGGACAATTATCCTATGAATCCTTCCAATGGGAAAGGCACTAAAAAAAAAGGTTCCTTCAATTTATGTGTGTGTGTGTGTGTACACCAGTGTTGGGTGGGTATCATAATTTTTTATACTCCCTAGTTCTGGTTTTCACAAAATAGATTACAAAAGGTTTCAATTCTCACTTTTTAATTTATTTTAAAAACTTATACACCAGGTCATGGTATCAATATTTTTATTAAAAAATTTGAATCGATTCTCATGATGCCTGTTCTCATAAATTTGAAAACAGCCACTTATGATTTGCCGGTTCTCATCAACTGGTTAATTTAGCCAAATTTGGCTACATACTAGATATGAAAGTAGTAAAAAAACCAAAAATCCTTCTCTATTCTTGGCTACCTGCTGGATCTTATCATACAAATCTTGCAATTTGAAATAAAATAAAATAAAATAAAATAAAATCTTCAAAATCTGGCGAATCTGGGCCATTTTTTTATCCATGAAAAACCAAACCCTCTGTACAATTTGAAATCATATTTTTCAGGTCAAATTTTGGCCCAAAAAAATCCTTGACTTTGAAGGGTAGTGACCCTGAACCCCCATTTTTAACACTAAAAACCAGAGACCCTCACAACACTGAATCTTACCATGTTATTAACATGGGTGCTCGTTCACCTAAGGTCAACAATGTTTATCACATGTAAGATGGCTTATTAATTGTTTCCCAATTCCCACCTATAAACATGAAAATTAAAATAATAATAGGTGGGAGACCATTTAAATAAACCACATGGATCAATAATTAATATTTAACAAATCAAAAGTAATTACTACATTGCGTAGTGCCTTTAGCAAGCAAGCACTTGATCTTGTAGCTCATGTATTGGCCCAAGCAAATTTACTAGCCCAAATCAACATAAATTTTTAATATATATACTTCATAAAAAAATATATTGTGAAAGTTGCCGGTGGAGCTACTCTTAAGGCCACTTTAGACTAAATTTACTAGCCCAAATCAACATAAATTTAATATATATACTTCATAAAAAACTATTGTGAAAAAGTTGCCGGTGGAGCTACTCTTAAGGCCACTTTAGACTAGGGTCCAAAGGTCCAATGAAATAGAGCAATCTTATTCAATGAGAGCTATACATAAATTGGACCCAGAGCTTTTAGATGAGTGTCCAAGTCCAAAAAGTGGCAAATCAAGGCTAACTCACATGGTAGCATTTTGGAGGGGAAAATCAATTGGTTGCAACCTTTTTCTTTAAAAAGCAAAAAGAGAGAGAGCTCATGATTTGAGGAACCAAATTGCAATCTAGGGTCCAATGCAAGCTTCAACTCAAGGATTCAATTTGCTTCAAATGAGTCCAAATTGGTTCCTTGGAATTTGGATCCTGGACCCCATCTTGGGACTCTCAAAATCAATATATTGTAGTCTTCCCTTTGGCCTAACTATTTATGGTTTTAGGCACAATTTTGGGTACAAGACATGGGATAAAGTGTAGTGCCATTCAAAAGAACTTGGGAAACACATTGGAAGCCTAATAAAGAACCATTGGAAGCTTTGTGAGAATACCAAGGGTTCAAATGTAATATTTCTGTTATGAATAAATCTCACCTCTTCACACCCATTTTGGGTGCATGTTGCCTGACCCCATTTCTTGTGTAGAATTTATATATCTAAAATGTGTTCACTGGCCATTTTTTGTCTAGACTTAGTACTCCTTACTTTTTTCATGCAATTTGCAATTCACTAGAGGGTGGAGTTGTTGAAATTTTCATTGTTAACAAAGGTGTAAAATACATGAGGTCCATTTCATGATATTTAGATTGATTTTACTTAGGTTATAAACATAATTACATTTCAAGTTACTTCATTTACATTAGACCAAAAGAAAATTAATTCCTTAACATAAATTTAAAACATGATTAAACCTTAAGGGACACTTAGTGCAAAGTTTGGGATTTATGTGTGTCAAATGATCATTTATAGGGGGTATTAGATAATTCTTCAATCTATTTATTATTATTTTATTATTATCTAATTATGTAATATATATACATTAAAATCACCATATATTAATTATAATCTATTATTTCAGATTATTACATATCTTATATTATAATTAAATTGATCATTTGAATAAAATATATTTTATCTTTTAACTAATTAGCTTATAATTTTTACTCAACAATCAATATATTGCACCCTATATTTTTATTCATAGATTTTTTATTTTTATTTTTATTTACTAATCCCCTCCACCCGGGGTGGGATTAAACCAAGATTATATATGCACAAAACAAAAAAAAATTCAATAGATCTTTTGAATTAAATGAAACATGAATTCACCTACCTCCCCTTTTATATGTTCTTCTAGAACTCTAAGTTTTTAAAGTACTTAGTCTTTTAATCTTACTCCACATTTCATATGAGTGTGGTTGGACATCACCTATTTCATGAAGTCCAAGATACTACTTTGGCATTAAGGTGTTGTGGACCCCCAAGTGAATTTTTAGTCTTTGCCTAAAGGCATGACTTGGGCCCCATATATTTGTAGTTGACTTGGATTTCCATTTTCTAAATGTAGCTGAACACCTTTGGATAGGAACGTCACATAAAGAATATATAGGGTGTAAATTCTCACAAATATGTGCACGAGGAGTTTTTCTTCTTTCTTTCTTTCTTTTTCATGCTTCTAGAGAAATACTTTTAGTATTTTTTAATGTTCCTACACAATACAAAAAACTTATGCAAGTAATAAGGGCTTGCTTCATCCCTTTCTAATGAAAGTTTATGTAGATCATAATTGGCTTCTTCAACTTTCATGTAACTAAATTAGAACTTCATCTTGGAATTGTACATCATAATTATATATAATAATAAGGAGTTTGCAAGTAGTTCACTTATTAGCACTTCATGAAGCAATCTATTGAAGGCTTCAAAATATATAAAACTGGTTATTCTATTGTCAAATTTGGCTAAGTCCTTTTATGGATGATCACTAGTCCACCTACCTCACATAATTGAAAAAACAAACCTTGACTACAACTACCATTTAAAAGAACAATATCATGGTAAATAATTGGATAATTCAAATAATTTGTCCATTTGAATGCATAAAATTCCTATTGAACATTCATTAGATAATATTATAAATATAGACAAATCATAATTCAATCATTAGGATTGTTGTCAATACCGCCTTCCCCGTTTCAACATGATTTCCCACCTAATTTTGGGTTTTTGGACTAGTCAAACGCCAAAGAAACTTTGATTTGGGAAAAAAAAACCAAAACTATCAAGAAAAAAAATCCATACTTTTTTTATGAAGTGTATGGCATTTGAAGTAATACCCGTGCATTTCATTAAAAACACATGGATTTTTAATGGTAGTGTTATTAAATAAGATTCAAGGTAGAAAAAAAGTTTATACAATTTTCTTTGTGGTATTTTTCTTTCTTGTTCAACTTGATGTGTTTTCTTCTCCCTTCCAAATTATATCGAAATTGAAGTTGAGATTTAGTGAAGTCGATGTTAGGGTTGATGAGGTATCTTTGTGTTATTTTTTATTTCAATTTTTGCTATTCTTTTAAAGGATTTATTTGGTTTTATTTATTATTTTCTTCTTTTTATTTCATTTTTTTGTATTTTTCTTATTTTTCCAACTTGACATGTTTTATTTTTTTTATTACATGGAAATTGAAAATGGGATTTTAGTGAAATGAGAGTTAAGGTGTAACAAATGTCTTTGTGTTTATTTTTTGTTTCATTTATCATTCTTCTTCTTCTTAAGAGTTTATGTGTTTGCCTTTGTAGTTTTCTTCTTATGGGTGAAAGCACACTATGGTGAACCAAAGTAGGCAATTGAGAGTCCATGCAAGAGTCCAAATCTAGTGCATTTTTAAGTGTAGTGAAATTAGACCCCAAATAAAGACATTTCAATGATATTAAAAGTTTTAAAATTTTCCATATTCAAATTCATACCACTTTAATTTAAACATTTTTGACACATTTTCAAAATATTGGTCTCTAAAAGTTCAATTTAGTTACTAAAATGGACTTTACAAAATTAAGTCAATATTAGGTCTCCATTTTAAATCTTTAAAAAGGGGCATTTTCTTACTTGATTTTTTCATCTTTAAGTGTTACAATTCTTCAATGTGGGGTGGTCCAAAGTTATCTTGCACATTCTTCAACCCACTAGAAATAAAAAGTCCATATGGATGGTTATTTGGATTGGGACATTGGATGTGCCTTACATTGCAAAGTCCACCTTGAATTGAATATTGACATTTTTTAGTAAGATTTTCAAGGTTGGGAAGGTTACATTATCATTTTCAGTTTGTCATTTCCTTTTTACCACATTTCTCAAATGGATTTGGGCTATATAAAACAAGACTTGGCCTAACCCATAAAAATCAAAAGTGTGACATCCAAAAAAGTCCATTGTACTATACTTTCACCCTTTTCTCACTACTTGCTTTCTTCTTCTTTTTTCTTACATTCAATGTGCTTTCTTCCTTTCAATTTTACAAATACTAAATGTGAGATTTTGGTGAAGCAAAAGTTAAGGTTTTAAAACAATTTGTGTTTGCGTTTTACATTTTTAAATCTTTTTTATTCTTATTCTTTGTTTCTTTTTTATATTTTTCTCTTCATTTCTTGCTATTATTGTCATGGTTAGGGAGGTAATGGAGATGGAAGGGTAGGTGGAGGGAAAGATTAGGCGGTGAAGTATACAAGGATAGAAAATGCAAAAAGGCAAGGAGATAAAAACAAATAATGAAAATAAAAGGAATGCACAAGCCAATGTTTTGAAGGGGAATAATTGAAAGTTACATCAACAACATGAAAACAAGAGAAATTGGTTGAAGAAATCTAAACTTTAAACCTCACATGAAACAATGAAAATCTATTTTCCAAATATTTTCCAAATATAAGACATGGTCCAAGGCTTCATCAAAGTTAAAAGGAAAAAAATCTCTCATTTTATCTAACAATTTCATCTTCCATTTAAATTTGTACTCTCTAAGCTTGAATTCAAAACCTTTTAAAGCTTAATATTACTTTATTAATTTCACCTTTGTGTTACACCATTTGAACCCATGTATGCAGGGAGGGCTATGGATGAATTTACATGAAAGATGTGAAATACAATTGGAATTAAATGGTCTAATACATTGGACCAACATTTATATCAAGTACCAGCAAGATGGATGTTTGGGATGGACGTGGCCTAAACAAATCAAATAGAAGACATGCAAATTCAATCAATTGAATTAAAATTGAATCAAAATTAGTTTGAGATTATACTCAAACTAATTTTTTTATGAATTATAAACTTATTATATTTATTTAATTTTTATTACTACTGTCTAATAAAATAATCTTTAGGCCCCTTCGCCCTATGATGGCACTTGTTCCCTCACCCCCTAAAAATGTTAGTCCCATATCATCCTAAAACTATGAATTTCATCCATAGAACACACAAAAATACATATGTATAACTAAAGAATCAAAGAGAGGAAACATATCAAGTTTGAAAAGGAAAAAAAAGTTACCAAAAAAATCACATGTAAGCAAATTTTAAAACCCTAAATCCTATTTAGTAACATTATCATTAAAAAATTCATACATTCTAAATGAAGTGTATGTATACCCCCCCCTCCCCCCCAAACCAACATGTTGGTTTCTTGTACTACACACCAATCACAAAACATGATACATGTCTAAACATGGAAAACATTGAACATCACAACAATTTAGGTTACAAATTAAACTTGTTACAATAATGTAATAGTTGAATTTATGTTCAATTAAAATGTTATATTTAGTAGCCTTGATATAATAATCAAGCTAAAACTTTGAAATGTGTAACATGTATAACACATAATAAGGTGCAAATGGGATAATATAAGCCACACAAATCCTTTTAATGAATGTTTGTATGGGAATATTTTTATATATTCCCATTTCTAAGTTGAAAAAAATCATCAGAATTTTTTTTTGACCTTACAAAATGTTGAATTATAGTATATGTAAAGATATTTTTAAACAATCTCCCCCAAAATGTTAGATAAATTGGTTATGTAAACACAACCTTAAACTTTTAATTTCATGTAATTATTAATCTTTGATGTAACTTGATAATGATTTGGTCAAAATACAAATTCTTCCATTATCACATGTTTAATATTTTTGTACATAATCAACTTACATAAGTTAATTACATAAGATACAAGATATACAACAAAACATTACATATAGAAGTCAAAATTCTTAAAGAAATATTATAATAATAACTTATATGCAACATGTTTGGGATTTGAAAGGATAAGAATAATGAGAACACATATCTTGTAGCATTAGTGTAGTAATAGTAGATATAATGAATATAATAATATAATCAAAGTATGGTAGCACAACTTCAAATAACTAAAATAGATACTCACATGGCCTTCACAATAAAGCTACCCATCCTAGCACAATCTTGAGAAAACAAGAGTACATTCCAATACCTCGTAGGAAGAAAAACAACAAATTAAGAGTCGAAATTCCGTGTTTAGCAACTAAAAGTTCAATTGGAACTCCAAACCATGAGATTAAATACATTGTCCAGACAAAATGATCTAATAATAGTAAATATAATCAAAAGTATGGTGGCATGACTAAATAATTGAAATAAAGACTCCTATGGCCTTCATAATGAACTTACCCATTCTAACATGGTGTGGAGAAAACAAAAATCAATTCCAATACATTGCACAAAAAGAAACAACACACACACATTTGGAATTCCTTGTTTAAGAAGTGAAAAAATGGATTAAAGCTTCAAACCTTTTATTAATTAATAATAATAGTTGATTAGGGTTTTCACCAATAGTTATATGGGCATGGTGAAAGAGAAGGGGAAGGGGGTTGAACAGGTTACAAGGGGTGATTGGTGCTAACCTCATGGTGAGGTTGAAGCACTTTTGTCTTGGCAAAATTTAAAACCCTCGACCTCTTTAATATTTTCCATATTTCTCTAATAGTAACATCAAGTTTGATGCTACATATTATTCAATGAACTTGTTTAATATTGCTTGATATGTCATATCACATGTTTGACCTAATCCCCTAATTAAGTAAAAATGTACATATTTAAATGTTACCAAATGGGTTGAGTTGCAAAGTGTTTAATTTTGGCAAAATTCATCAGAGATGGTTTAGGTAGGATGACAATAGGTTTCCATAATAGGTTAAAATGAACTATTCTAACTCAAAATTTGTTGTATAACTACTCCAATGATATTTTTATATAATGACTTTCTATATGGTTGGAACCTTTTGGATTTATTTTTTAAAAATTCTTGTTGCATGCATCTTTTCAAATCTCTTTATTTTCTTTCTATTGGAAGCTTGCTATGGTTTTTTTTTGACAACACTCATGGCCTTTCTTTTCATTTTTACTTGTATAATTTAAGAGAGAAAAATGCATTGCATTTTGAAAATTTTGAGAAATCTTTCTTTGTATTTTGTTGATTGCAATTTTGTTGTACAATTCCAAATGTGTGTAGAAGTTTATTGTCAGTGGTAGTGTGTAGCAACACATAGAGCCCAAGTAATTAAAAGGGCCAAATCCATTAAAATCGTTTTTGGAAATTTTTGGTATTGTCCCATAGCACAAGATTTAAAGGGGAAATCATTTATGGTTGCAAATTCAAGGTTCAAATATGTTTATTTGGAAGAAGTTATCTTCAAAACATGAACAATGTTTGTTTTTCCATGACATTACTTGATGCCACATAAAATGTGTGCCACAAATTTTGCCTTTTCATGTTGAATTTTGAACTATCCTTAAAATCACCCATATATGGGATTAAATTTCAAAACTCAGCATGAGTTAACAACTTTTTCTCATTAAAACCCCAAAACATGTTCTTTTTTAGTCACAAATCCATCTACTTTTCCACCATTTGTGCCCTATTTGACTCAAACTCAAGCTAAGAACCCCTTAACCCACCTAATTTATGGATAATTCTATTGTCATTAGCCCTCTTTGATGCTCCCTTTAGTTTACATATATTTCAACCCTCAACGTTTTCTCATCCAAATTTGATGGTTTGTCTTTCATTTGCAAGATGACCCAAAAAAGAAAAGAAAACACTAATAAAATTAAACTTCCGTAATCAAATTTCCAATCTCTCATCCAAATGTTACATATGGTCTTTGGTTTACAAGGTGACCTAGAAAGAAAAGAAAAAAGAAAAAAGAATCAAACTTCCATATTCATATTTCCAATTTCTCATCCAAATTTGATGTGTGGTCTTTAATTTGCAAGATGACCTAAGAAATTAAAAAACAAAGTGATGAACAATTGATAGGTACAACAATATGTGAAATATTTTCACATATTAATTTAATTGAGTTGAATATAAAAGGAAAGGTATTGTAGTAGTCCTTTGATTCCAAGGAAGAGTACGACCGTTGGAACCCAAAGGTTGCAT
>Ga0209208_10010887_pt1 | contig 11711 bp, 14 predicted proteins | sample S1TSphfallax_3_FD_187694 | JGI IMG/M metagenome (GOLD analysis project Ga0209208, IMG submission 187694) | Host-associated microbial communities from peat moss isolated from Minnesota, USA - S1T2_Fd - Sphagnum fallax MG (SPAdes) (version 2) | ecosystem: Host-associated > Plants > Peat moss >...
AAAAAAAAAAAAAAAAAAAAAAGTAAAATTAAAAAATACAATGAACAATTAAATGTAGTTGGAATTAAGCTATTGGTTTGATGTGTGGTGCTTTAGCTATGTGGATAGGGGTTCAACTTGCTTGCAAGGAACAAGACATACATAATCTTTTTCTATTTCATTTAAAAGTAATACATGTTTATCATGCACAACATGTGTGCGTAGAATCACATAGGGCACCACGTTAACACTCACAATGAGCCCTCAATTTCATTCCTAGATGTCCACCTCCACAAAACATATTAAGACCAATAGGAAAATTTGGAATAAAATTTGCACTTGAAATTATGTTTGGCCATGAAAATTGGGCCTTTTCATATTGAGCCCTTTAATTGGTTGCTTGAAATTTCTATATGAACAATTTCATGAAACTATTGATCACCATTTTTTATTTGAACTAATACACATTCCAAAGAGTGTGGGCACCTAGACAAACTTACAAAGTTGTTGTGGTTGTGCAACATGACATTGTGATGAGTTTTTTTTCTTGATATAGGTTAGGGGAGTTAACACCAATGTTGGGTGGTTATTAAAAATCATTACAAACCATTCTACTATCAACATGAATATTTATTCACTTATGCAACAAAAGGGGGGTAAAAGAAATAACTAAGGCAATAAAGAACCTCATTTGTGAAAAAAATTAAAATTCTCATTGATTTGTTTGATCTTTGCTTAGGATTGTCAAATTCTTTAAGTAAAAGTTTATAATAGCAATACATGCATTGTTGTCTTCAAGCCACCCTTGTCACAAGATGCAATATAATCAAGAGATAGTGCTTGTCCATGAACTTTCAAGACATTCATTTTGTTCATTAGATGGGCTTTTAATCTTGTTTCACCTTTGTGCCTCTTTTCTGATTCAAGGTAAACATGTAAATCTTTCTAGGTTTTTCTTAATAACCAAAATATTTTTGACTATTTTTGTAAGAACTTTTTAATAAATTGTGTTCACTTTAGAGGTGTAAAACACATTTTTTGAAAAGTGTCCATGTGAGGCATCTATGAATTGGAGCAATCAAGAGCCATGATGGGCATGCATCAATAAAAATCCATGTATTGAATATGTTGAAATATTATTTTGGGGACAGTATGAAAGGAGGCAATTTGTTGTGGAGACGAGAAGACCATGTCATAATGTAAGGTTCTTTTATGTGAAGAATCATGAAGTTTCTAAATTGCCTCTTCTTTTATTTGAAATGTTTTCCTTTTCCAAACCCAATAATACTTTCAATTTTGGTTTCCCCAAGGAGTTGTTGGTAGGTGCATTGGGGCTTCAAGTTGAGACATGTTCCATTTTGGCAATGGTTGTTTAAAATTTTGTCCAAGCTCCTAGGTTTTCATGGTCTAGGAAATTGGTTGTTCCTAATTGTTGGTAGGAGCACCAAAATATTTGCCTCAAAGAGAATTGAATACAATGTGCAATATCTATCTATGAAGGAAGGTTGTTTGTTTGTTTTGCTTTGTTTGTACCGATGAGATCCACCGAACTGGGATGCTTCAGATTGTGTTCTTGGTGTCTTTGGAAAGCTCTTGAGGAGGAGGGGTGCATGTTCTTGGTTCCATGATGTTTGGACTTGGGGTGCAAAAGTTCTTGAAAATTGAATGATTTCTTCACTGAAAATTAAATTAAATTGTAGCTGAAAATTTCAGAGGAATTGAAATGTGCCTTTGGTGTTGTTAGAAAGATCTTGATGAGAAGATTCAATGGAATTTATTTGGTAAGATTTGGATTCAGAATGTGGGAGATTATTGATTTTAAAGTGATTTCTGCCACTGAAAATTCAAATAAATTCCAAAAAACCAGGTTTTGGAAAGAAAAATCAGTTGAGGACGTGGTAACACTTGGGTCAACGGCACAGGTCACACTAATTATAAACTAAGATATACTTGTAAGTATGTAGTTCAACAAATCATGCAATTTGTAACAATGCCACGTGATGGACACAATGATAAATCAAAACACTTATTGAGCTTTTGTGATCAAAGAACCTATTCATAACCCTCACATGACAAAGTGTGCTTCTATTTTGGGGAAGGAAGCATAGGCTTCAATGTTGGGGAGTGCTCCATGTTCCAAAAATATTGGTGGTGGGCCAATCAAATTGACTCTTCTCAAGAGAGAAAAAAATTAGAAAAAAGGAAAAACTCTCTAGGTGGAACCCCTCACTAATTAGTAGAAGCATGAAAAGAACCCCCCACTATATGAGTTCAAACAAGGGATGGATGTTGCAAAACAAAGATGTGCCTACCCATCCACCTCTCCTATTCATTAGATGAGGTGCCTCCTAAGGCCACTTCACTCCATGATGCAACTTCTAATTGGTTGCATGGAAATTCTATTCCTAAAATTGGCTGCCACTATTTTTGGCCTGCACTAATAGCCCTTCCTAAAAACACCTTACCTATTTGAAGGTGAAAACTAATGACCCTTGATTTGGTACATGAAGCTCAAGGTGTAATCATTCACCCTTAATTTAGTGTAGGGAGGGGCCAACTTGAATGCCTTTAGGAAAGAACAAAATTCATTTGGAAAGTATGGTGGGAAATGCTTAATTCTCAAGCAAACAAATAGGACAAATTTTAGTAACTTAAATCCAATTTAAAAGACTAAAATACTTTTAGATTTAATGCTCTATTAAATAGGCAAGGCAAGGAGGCAAATGATTTCATATTTCATTGTGGTGCATCTTAATTTTTTTAATTTATTTTTTGCAAATTTGGTTTAGTTGTCTTTTTTAATATGAGGTTAAGGAATGAAAATGTTTTGTATAAAGGAATTGAGCTAAAATGAAATACAAATAGGTTTCAAAAGTAAAGTAAGATTTAATTAAGATTTTAAAAATGGTGTGGACGGTGATGAACTTGGTAGATTTTGCACCTTTACTTTTTTAAAACTATGTACCCACCAACCCAAATGTTCATGGGCAACCTTTGTCTTTTAGAAGCTGGCATTTTGGGCAGATGAATTAAAGGGGGCCTATTTGAACAATTTAAAGAGAACCATGCTTGCCAAAAGTGCATTTGTCCAATTTAAAGGAATAAAAAAGCAACAAAATAATATTTAAATGATCAGCAAACTGAACAACAAGCAAGAAAGAACAAATGACTCATTATGGAACTAAGGCACATTTACACTAGGAGTCAGGGCCGAAAAAACTTGGCCGCCAACTTTGAGCAATTTTTGGCTTGTTGTTTGGGCCCAAGTTACTACTAGCTAAATGCTGGAACATTGGCCCCAAGGGTTGGGTTGCAAATTTGCTTCCCAAAAATGTTTTTTCTATTTCAGCCTTGACTCATAGTGTGAAACCCTTGGAACCAATTTCAACTTTTGCACCAATAGGAATGCTTGCTTTGGGTTGAACATTGGCCCTTACTCCTAGTGCAAAGCAGGCCTAAGTTAACCACTCAAATGTGGTACACTACCTACTTATGTTACATTTTGTTGGCCCGTGTGAACCTGCACCCACCCACCCTAAACCCTAAACATCAACTGAGTTAAATATCCGGCTTCACATTGGTGACCCATTCTATAAGAAGTAGGCGAGAGTGAATGACAACCTATACTGAATAGCTTTACATTCTTGAGTGAGACCTTTTAGTGGCCATGTTTACATATATTTTATTTCAATGTTTAAATTTACATTAATGATTGGTACTCATGCTCTACCATAGTACATGAATGGTTTCGACATAAATTAAATTATTTTTTCTTTTGCCGAATTTTTGAAAAATTATTTATTACTTGTGCCAAAAAAATTTATAAATTATTATAAAATAGTGGATCTGCAAGTTTTCAACCATCAGTTTTGAACTGCAGACCTTAAAAATCTTAAAGTAGAGAATTTTAAGTCTCATAAACATAACAAGAAGAATGTGTTCATTATTTTTCATAACCATTAGAGTTATCCATAAAGCAAGAAAAATACAGCACCAGAACCCCCTGAGTTTGGTCATACATAGGGTGAGATTAAAGAAAAACCTGCAAAAAAAAGTACACTAGCATTATTCAACGGGGGATTGAAACTCAAGAAAACCATCAATTTTGGTAGTAAACTGAGTTTCATCCTGTCTTTCCTTTTTCCTGAGCACCACCTCCACTGCTGCTACATATATTTTCACTGTGCTCCTAACTGTACAACTAGTGTAATTAGTCTCGAATCTTGTGCATTAAATGCTGAGTTTCATCCTGTCTTTCCTTTTTCCTGAGCACCACCTCCACTGCTGCTACATATATTTTCACTGTGCTCCTAACTGTACAACTACTGTGACTAGTCTCGAATCTTGTCCATTAAATGCTGAGTTGCAGCATTTCAAACTGAGTTTATTAAAATGTCTTTACTTGGCAGATACCACTGAAAAGAGGGGATAGGGGGGTGAAAGGAGGCCCAAAGAACCAGTGCACTGGTCGGTACTGGTTCAGTGTGGCCCACATACCAGTTGCGTAGTCTCTGAGCCCAGTTCCGAATGTTCCCCGGTCCACGCGTCCGCCTCCGACCACGCGATGCGTGTAAAGCCGGCTTCGAAAACGCACACAACCGTGCGCACAAACTCCGTTTCTTCGAACTGTATTTGTCAAGCTAATTTTCCTTCATCTTGGGGCCGCGATTTGCTCCTTGCTTTTCATTTCTCGTCGCACAGATCGCAGTTGCAGCTCTGGTTTTTTCTTTGAAAAAAAATCCACAGAAATTGGTACAGAATTTCAGAAACGCGAGTGGAATTGAACAAGCTGGTGATCTTTGAGCTCGAGAGCAAGAATGTCGTATGCTTATCTCTTTAAGTATATCATCATAGGAGATACAGGTATTCTTCTTCTTCTTCTTCTTCTTCTTCTTTCTAGTCGTGTGTATGTATGTATGTTTGTGCGTGTGTGTGTGATTTTTATTTGGAATCAGAGTTTTTTTGAATCTGCTTTGTTTTGTGGTTTTGTCTCAACTACACTTTGTGTTCCAATCTGGTCATGGACGAGCTGGAACCCTTTTTTCCTTCTGGAATGTGTATTAGCCATTTTGGGTTCGGAGTTCTGATGGGTCTAGGGTTTAGGGTTTATCTTAGAATGCCGTAGGGTTAATTTGAGATTCTTTCAGCTTGGGGATTGCCGGTGGTAATATCTTGATCGTTCTTGTTTTTCTTTGCCATTGGTATGAAAGTTTGGCTGGAGATGTCTCTTGTCATCTTGTTCAGAAGCATAAGCAACCATGTCTCCTTGTCCAGAGACTAGGTATGTTCATGGTATGAACAAGGGGATAGCTCCTTGAAAGAAATAGTGAGAATGGGAATACTGTGTGTGGGTTGCAAAAGATGTGAAACTGAAATTGCACAAGCTTCTAGATGGTGTCTGGAACCTCAGTAGGTCTAAAGTAGTGAGATTATTGCCTTGGAATATTGCAGGTGTAGGCAAATCATGTCTCTTGTTGCAATTCACAGACAAGCGCTTCCAGCCTGTGCATGATTTGACCATTGGTGTGGAGTTTGGAGCACGGATGATCACTATTGATAACAAGCCTATCAAGCTTCAAATCTGGGACACAGTATGTCTTGAAATGGACCCTAACACACAGAAATTGTCTGCTTCAGTGCAGGTTTTTTATTTGTATGGGTGTTCTGCATGGAGAAGATGTGATGAATGAGGTGTTTGGTTGCAGTTCTGATAAGTTCACAACTCAGAAGTCATGATTTCTTGGACTTTGTTTGTTCAAGTTAGCTGGCAGGGACCAGAGAGGATTGCATTCAGGATGAGAAGTCTATGTGGAATTGAAAGGTGTATATGGTAAGCAGTGTTGTCATGTTGAGTGCAAGGAAGTGATGATCTCATTACTGATTATTCTTTGCTTCAAATTTGAACAGGCTGGGCAAGAGTCATTTCGGTCTATCACCAGATCGTACTACAGAGGAGCGGCAGGTGCATTGTTGGTATATGACATCACCAGGTGCAATTTCATACTGGATTTCTGTATTTCATAGTTTCAATGGTAGCTTCATGTTTTTGAGGTCAAATTGTTGGGACCATAACTTATGAGAAGTAGTCCAAATGCAGGAGAGAGACTTTCAACCACTTGGCAAGCTGGTTGGAGGATGCACGGCAGCATGCCAACTCCAACATGACCATCATGCTTATAGGCAACAAGTGTGATTTGGCCCACAGAAGAGCAGTTAGCATAGAAGAAGGTGAACAGTTTGCTAAGGAGAATGGTTTGGTGTTCATGGAGACATCTGCCAAGACAGCTCACAATGTGGAGAATGTAAGTTTGCCTATGTATTTGGTTCATGATTACTGTGGAAGTCAATTTTGTGTTGTAATGTATGGACTGCTCATGAAGATTTGACTTGCCATGCTGGACAGGTGTTCATAAACACGGCTGCCAAGATTCATCACAAGATTGAGGAGGGGATCTTTGATGTCTCAAATGAGGTGAGTTAAGTGCTACACCTTACATAGTAGAGTCTGTTCTAGTGATGTTCCTGCAAGCTAACTGCTGTGGCATTCATCATGAGAGAGAGAGAGAGAGAGAGAGAGAGAGAGAGAGGGAGAGAGATACACACGCATGAAATAATAACATCATTTACATTTGTGTATAACAAGTATGTTGGGGGTGGCAGTCATATGGGATCAAGGTGGGCTACGGCAGTGGGGGTGGTACAGGAGCAGAGACTGGTAGGAGGAATGCCTCCATTCAGCGTGGTGGATGCTGCTCTTGAAGCAGCATGTGGGATGGAATATAACTCTATGTTACTGGGTGTTGGTTGCTTGTGGTCTTGGTAAATAAGGCACCTGTTAGTTGCTTGCAGAGGGGCCTTTGTTCCCTGGGGAGACATCTTGTGAGCTGTGTACATGTCATATCCAGTTTCGTATGGTGGCTGGAGTAAGAACACCTTAGTATATGGGATTGCATATATGTAGTTTCCCTCTTCCATGGCCTAGTAAGAGGCTAGGGCATTATCTCTACCTGCTGGTCAGGAAGGCTCCAAACATTGCAATGTACAGTTAGCTAGTAGTGAAGCCAATGTCCTCATGTGTGTAGGTGTAGATGATTCAAGTTCTTATTTGGGGAAACCAGATGCCACCACCAGATGCAGTTTCAACTTTTTCTTTTGCATTTCAATAGCAGTCTGTAGTGATGAGTAACTGCTCATGATTGATTTACATGTCTAAACAAGAATTGTAAGCCAGTTAGTGGCACCACCTTCAGTCAATGATGGTTTGGCAAGGATTCTTACTTGCATGATAGCTAAAGGCTCAATTGTTGAAATTATGCTGGCAGGAGATAATAAATCGTTGCTCAAAACACGGCAGTTTCAGAAGCATGCAACTGCCTGTGTTGACTATTTTCTATGTGTGGACTGGTGTGATCCATATTCATACAATCCAATAAATTACTCCCCAGATCCAGTGAAGCATCCAATAAAAGCCTATGGTATTTCTTTTCTTGTAGTAGCCAGGGGGGGGAAAAACCAAACAAACCCAAAGAGTCTCCCACTCTTGGTACACCAGCCTCTGTCTGTTCCTCTTTCTCTACTGACCATCTTTTCCCCCCATATGTGGTATAGGCGTTGTCTTCTGCAACAGTTTCATTCTGCTGGTTTTTGTGGTGGAGTTTGGTAGTGCAAGTACCTGCAGGATCTTCTCTAGTTGTGCCATCCCCTGTGTCTTTTTGCATCATTGAAGCAAATTCCAGTTGCAGCACACATCTCTTCCCCAGGCAGTGTTTTTCTTCAGTCAGTCTCACTATGGCATTTAGTGCCTTTTGTTCGGTATGCTTGTATTTGTGCCAACATATTCAGGATGTTGTGTGATCTACATACAGGCAATGTGGTTGGAGTTTGAACTGATAAAAGAAGTGAAAATGAAGAATGGTGGTGGTCTTAATTTTTATTGGCTTTTGTTGGTTTTACTTGGATCATAAGAGCATCCGCACTATGCTCAGTATGTGACCGTGCACATTAAAATTGGATGAAGAAAAGACATATGCTGGTTTGGCTTAGGAAAATGGTTCTTCTCCAGCATATTTGCTCAGTTTGCTTCAGCTGGTAAAAAGCACAGCAAAGCTTTGCACCTGCTAGAGAAGAGTAATAACTATGATCAGACTGCGACTCCCTATTTTTTATTAGCCAGTCATAATGATTGGTCCAGGTGGTTTGCTATTAGTAGTTCCCACCTATTTGCAGCCATGTTTCAGTCTTATGGGTGGGGTTGCAGGTAAAGAACTAAACTTGGATGTGAGAATTTTTGGAGGGTCCCATACTGAGCAGTGGTGGGGATGCTCTAAGATCATTTAGAAACCCCAACAAAAGGAGATTTATGATACTAATTGCATGTTAGTTGACTGTCAAATCCAGACTGCAATTTGTCGTTCCATACATACTGCTACTGTTCCTACATTGATGGGCGTTAAACAGATTCCAGCAGCTCATGACAAAGCCATTGCCTGATAACTACCCAAGTGTTCTACAGTCAACTCCTCTGTCCCTGGAGTACAATAACACACCTGATGGGATTGTGACACTATCCCACACTCACCCATGTCTTCTCCAGTTGCATGATTTCTTTACTCTGTCTCATTTGGTGTCATTGGTCTTTTTTGTTAGATATACTTGAATTTGCGCCAACACCTTCAGCCATAGAGTTCAATTTGAAAGGGATGAGGGTGTGGGGTTTGATGAAGCTTCGTCCCCTCTACCCCCAAAGAACAGGTCAATGCCATGTTTGTAAGAAATCAAAGTGGGCACCGGGATCTCTATAAAGATCATAAAAGAGCTCCTGTTAAAAGATAGATGTGGGCAAGTCAAAAGTCCACAGATCTTTGGGTATGAAAATTCAACCAGAGATGGATTTTGAAATTAAGTTAAATTGCACTTCTGATTACGCACTTGGTTGATCAGGGATTTTACAGGCAATTGCAGAATAAATTGCAGGCAAACCCAAGGAAACAAACATGTTACAGTTTCCTAAATTTTGAATCTTTTGTCACCCTTGGGATAAGCAGTTTTTGGAAAGGGACTTCACAGGCAAACAGACTTTTGCAGATGAGAAAGAATTCTCACAGATTTACAAAAGTCAATACTTTGATCTCCAGTTTTGTGTCCAAAATCAAAATTTGTTGCTAAGTGAAATCCAGAGTGCAATTTACACACAACACTCGGGTACATTCATTTTAATGGAAACAAGCTTCTCTCATATGATAAGAAACATAAGTAACTTCTTCAAATTATTCATAAGTACATGGTACATTTTACACCGCAAAAGGAGAGGGGTGGATGACTAATTTCTCCCACATTCATACGCAAATTCCTCTCACCCAACCAGTGCTACCACTATGAGTTCTCATCCAGCAGTTTTCACACACACCCTCCACTCTGCCTACAAATTATGTGAAAAAAGAGTAACCAGCAGATCCCACCTAGATCACAACTTCCCCATGACCTTCTTGTATTACATAAATGGATGAAACAAATTTTAGGAGTGCAGAATTGTGTTGAGAAATTTGCTTCAGAAGTTTGGATTAAACATCAGAGGCAGCAGAAGTGCCATAGTTGCCAATTTTAGGTTCTATTCCAGTGCCAGGAGTGGCAGCAGTGTTGCCATGTGATGGACCGTATTTTGGACCCAAAAAATGTCCTGCATGGAGAGCCAACAAGTAGAGCAGCTGGACTAATGCCAAAATGATGATGAGAACCTCCAAAGCTTTCTGCCAGAAAAACAATTTAAATTTTTAAAAACAATTTGAGCCACATGCACACAAGTATGCAATTGAGTAAGAGCAGCTGAAAGAAAGGGATCCCAAATTGATATCGTTCAAGAAATAGTGAGAAGATTTGTCAGAAAGTCAAAAGTTTAGAGAGAACAATTTCAAGACAAGGTTGGAATCAAAAGTCAAGCTCTCAGAAATTGTTGCAGGATCATGGCTCACCAGTTTCTTGCTGCGAGGACCACCAATGCTAATTTCCTTGCATGCAAATCTGCAAAAGAAACCCAACAAAAAAACAAGTGAATGGAACATCAGAAACAAACAGTCTGCACATCATGAAGACTAAACTAGCTGTGTTAAAAAAGGATTAAATTTTTTTCTGGCTTGATGTTGTGGGAGCTTGACGTGAGCTGCAATCAATCAAATCAAATCAAATCAAAGCTTCTATGATGTTGTGGGATGTGATGCTGCAATCAAGATCAAAGCTTCTACAGTTTGGAAAGACGATTGTTCGTATATTGGGTGATGAAGCTGTTTTGTATGTTTGTTTTGTGTGAAGAGTTCGAAAAGTAGCAGATGATGACATAATTTACAAAGAAAGCACAGATCATCCGTGTTATGTGCTTTTAAGATTCAGATTGGATCTTATGATTTCAAACTCGAGGAATCTATTAGTGGCTGCAAATGCAGAGGACTCAGGAGTAATAGAAAGATTGTTATGTACCCAAAGGCCAGGAAGGTGAAATGGCCAGCGATTACAGCAGCAGCATTAGCAGCTGAAAGGCTATCAGTGCGCCACACGCGGAGGTGATAGGCACCGACGACAACGGAAGCTACACCAACCACGGAAGCGCTCAGCGCGAATACAAGAAAGTACCCAGTCGCCCCGTTACCTGAAAACACCACCCAACAAAAAAATAAAACACAAAACCCATGACACTTGCAACTCTAAAAAAGAGAAACCCGCACACAGAGGAGCTCCCAGCAAGTATCAAACTGTGATGTCCTCAATAGAATTTCTAAGCTCTGCGCTAGGGGGAGAGGAGTTTTCAAAAGACTATACCAAAGCCGGATGTGGAGCCAAGCGCGCCACTCGAACTGTAGTCAATGTATTTGTTCACAGACCATCCTGCCAAGATAGCGGAGAGGTGAGACAAGATGATGTTAATGATCCCCAGAGGCCTAAGCAACGCTCTTCCCTCACCGATAGCCATGATCTGTTACTCGAATTTTTTCGCGCAATCGGAGCTCTAAACAAGCAACTGTAGGAGCGAGCGAGCGAGCGAGCGAGCAATGAAGCAAGCAAGCAGCACTACTCAGGCCTGAATGCTGCGGTCGAAACTGAGTCCAGACTGTGTCCATGGTGCAGTATAAATAGAGCATTGCACCTAGCAATGCCACACTCCAGGCTTACGAGCTTTTCCCAAGCACCACTAGTGTGATAAGTTAATATTAATTAGTTGGGGGTGCCTCACAAGTCCAATTCTCGTTTTTTGCATCGAGTTATTTTGATTGGCCCATTGCAAAAAAGAGTTGAAACTATGGAGGCTTGGGCCCCCCAAAATTGAAGACTCTATGGAAAGATAGAGTGCTTACCCCTTTGGCCCACCTACATAGATGGAGCTAAAATGGCGAGCATCCCTAATTCAGATTCAGACAGATTTCGCCAGGTTGGCCACACTATTTCAAGAAACTCTTGAAACTGCAGCCAGTAGACATAAATGTGACACCATCGGCCCCCCCCCCAAGAAAAAAAAAGAAAAAAAGAAAAAATTCAATCCTTTGTAGGCAATTTTTAATTTTACCCCTACCACCCCCCTCCTTCCCCCTCGTGTTTCGTATCCAGGGTTGTTAAAAAGTAGAAATTTGGTGATTATTCGGCAGAAAATTAAAAAAATAAAACATTGAATCATAGCATACAATGGATGGACAGATGCATGTGCATAGGTGATGAAAAAAGTCGGCAGAATGAACAAGCAAACCGTC
>Ga0209208_10010888_pt1 | contig 11711 bp, 10 predicted proteins | sample S1TSphfallax_3_FD_187694 | JGI IMG/M metagenome (GOLD analysis project Ga0209208, IMG submission 187694) | Host-associated microbial communities from peat moss isolated from Minnesota, USA - S1T2_Fd - Sphagnum fallax MG (SPAdes) (version 2) | ecosystem: Host-associated > Plants > Peat moss >...
TTCCTACCCTCAAATTAGGGGAGGCATGGGGGAGTGAGTCCTTCCCATATACTTATATAACTACTACTTACTAAACCCATTTTGCAAGCAAAATGATAGGAGAAAGGATTGACAGAGGTATTATTAGGACCAAAAAAAGAAAAAACCCTAACACTATGTGGTTGCAATCTAGAAGCAAAAAGAAAATCCTAACAAAATGTGGCTAAGCAAATGGGTGAGTCGAGGTCTGTGTGGACTCCCCATCATTGACGGGTGATTAGGTGAAAGCAAACTCACCATCGATGAATGGGTGAGTGTGTAGCCAAACCACTTTCAACAAGGGATTGAATTCACCACCTTCAATGCATAGAATGGGAAAGTTTTGTGGCATCACTTGAAACATGAACATCATTTCGCTCTTTTCCACTCGCGATTTCACCATCACTCAAACATGAACATCATCTCGCTCTTTTCCACTTGCGGTTTCACCACCACTTGCTTTGGCTAGGGGCTTTCAAGGGACCGAGGGGGCTCTAATCAATCACAATTATTGAATCAAAAATTTGCGGACAAACACCAATTATTTATGTACTATGACCTAACACAACAATGGCGCCTACCCATATATGCAAACTTGTGAACACCTTCTACAACAGCCAGTTTGTTGTTCAAACTTGAAGTTCAAGCTTGAAACTTTATGTTGCCCTAACAAAATGGTTTTGACCCAAAATTTTGACACAATTTGTTGAGGTAGTAAAATTGTGCACCAATGAGAGAATAATGTAATTATTAATATGATCTGACTATTGTTTCGTGTTTCTGGTTGGCCAATCATAATGATTGGTACAAGTGGTTTGTTAGTAGTAATCTTCCACCTATTTATAATCTTAGTTTCAATTTTATGGGGCAGGGTTGCAAAAAATGTAAATAACTAAACTTAGATGTGAAATTTTTTTTTGGTTGGGGGATCTCAAAAGACTAAGGAGAGCTCCAGCCAATCATGAATTACCAAATCAAAAATTTGCAGATAGACATCAATTATTTTATAGAATGTAGATATTGTGATTCATTTTAATTACTTTTGATTTTATTCTATTTTTTCCTTTTGTGATGGGCCAATCACAAAAAAAATAAAATGAAATGGATTGTCCCAAAATGTATATGGTGCAATCTCATCCTTTGGGGCTGGTTATGTATGTTACAAGAGTAGAACTTTGGGCAAAAGATATGGTGTACAATGTGGAGTTACTGGGAATAGCTTTTGGAACACATTAGGAACAAAGAAATTCAACACCCACACCTTACCCCAAAAGAAAAAAAATCCTAGGCCTTGTGAGTGCATGCTGCCTCACCTCATTGGTTGCAAGAATGTTTTTGCAAGTTTTGGCCTAGCCTACAAGGGCATGAACTATGGGTGTATATTAAAAGTTTGGGGTACTTACTCATGCTTTCATTTTTATTTTATTTTTCAAAAAGGAGTCATTTGATTGGCCCATCACCAATATTTTTGGAACATGGGTACTCCCCAACTTAGAAGCCTAAATATGCTTCCCTCCCCCAAAATAGAAGCATGCTTCCCTTTGGCTCACCCCCCTTTACAAAGTAGATACATGGAAATTTAACCACATTGGTTTGGGCTAGACATAGGTGGTCAATTAGAGGCTGACTGGATGGTGTGTCACTTCCTGATTGGACTTCCACTCCCTTGTTATATCATTTATTCTATGTGTGAATGGGAAATGATCCAAATTCATTCTGTGTATGGATGAAAATTGATGTACATCCAGTTGCTCAGTATATTTTATGGATGCAAAGGATGCTGGTTACGTTCAATAATTATGGCCTGCTGGTCATCGGAAGTAACCCTGGTGCTCCCACACCTCAGCTATTTTTGGTAATCAAGGGCCTCTTTCTGTGAAGTAGTTTAATTTCCAATATAAGCTCCTGCTATATTTGTGCATACACCAAATATCTCCAGCTATATCTCCCCTTCACAGATACAGTGATAAAAAATGTCCGCTCCCCACCTTATCCCAGGAAAAAAACTCAAAAAGTAAGAGACCATTAAAACTTATGACCAAATTGAGTGCCAATAATTACGATTGGCCAATTGGAAAAAAATAATCTCTTTAATGCAACATTCGCAAGGCATACTCAACTGCAAAAAAACATTTGACCGGTAGATGTTTCCTCCAAATAACAGGGTACATGAGTTCTTACTTCCATAGGTGGAGTGCCCTAAGAGTCATTGGAGAGTACTTGAATGGCACACTCGAGTACAATTTTGAATGCCATTGTAGAGTACAAGATTGCTGGTCTACTAACTGTCACTGTTAAAGATTTATTCTAGGTAATCTGGCATTCAATGACATTGCTTGGATTCCTTAACGATATGTTTGTATGAGGGTTGCCAAGAGGGATGTCCTCTTGGCATCCCTAGTAAATGGTAATTTTTTAAAACATTTTTACCTAAATTATTATTATTGGTTCAAATGAAATTACTTTTTACAGCCATCCCTTGGCATTTTCTTGGCATTGCCTAACATCTTTTAATGTTTTTTTTGACATTGCTTGAAAATAATTTCTCATTTTCTTATTATCTCATTGTTTTTTGGTGTTTTCTTGATGGGCGTATTCACAATTGGGGTATAAAAAAGAATGACTTATTTTCAAAGCATTTCAAAGGACAACTTTGAGTTTTTGTTTATTTTACATTATTATAGATGTAATGCATTATTGTATGTCAATAAATAAAATGATGTCTTACTGAACTAATCAAAATGTTTTTAAGTAATTTGAATATTATGTAAATGTCATTTTGAGCCCTTTAAACTAACTTTATCAAATGTATAAACTGCATTTAAAAAAAAGTAATCACAAGGAATGTATAATGTCATACAATTAATTTCAAACTCTTTGTACAACAAAACCATGTTTCTTTTTATGAAAGTACATGTTCATTGGGTGAAGTTGATTAAAAACCAAATCACACAAAAATTTCATAGTCTTGAAATTTTGAAAGAAAGGGTTATAACACAAATGACTCATTTTTTAAACCATTTTGCAAACAAATTATGTTCAATGGGTTCAAAATGTCTAGCTTTAGGTGTAGGTCACATGTGTAGGAAATAATATTGCTAGAAAACATGTTTGGTTGTCCACTGAAACTCATTTTGGGATTTTTTGGGATTTTTTTCATTTTTGGCTATAAATCAAAATATTAATACACAATTACATATGCATATGAAAAATCAGCATTGTCATATGAATTATCTTAAATTGGACTATTCAATTTTTCTCAATAAAATTTGTTTCAAGTAAATGTTATTTGCAAAAAGTAGCTTTACAAAAGTCCTTGAATCCTTTTCCTTTTTTGGAACCCAAACCTTGAATAAGCCCTAACATTCCTTGTTCCTCTAAAAAAAACCAATGTCCCTTGGAATTTTCACAACATTGCCCAATGTCCCCCTATAGTTTTCCCTACATTGCCTGACATCCTTTAGTGTCTTCTTCACACTAGTTGGTGTCTCTTTAGCATATTTTTAACACTTCCATTGTCCCCCACATCCGTGGTTGCCCCCCAAAAAAATTCACCATCCCTTAACATCTTCCCCTCATCCCTAATGTCCTTTGAAGATGAAAGAAACATCTATAAACCTTAAAAAAATATGTTACATGCTATTAAAAAACACGTGGTTAGACCATTGTGTAAACCATTCACTTTGTAATGATACCACCATAATGGGTTTCAAGTAAGTTTAGTGGTTTAGGGCAGTGGTTGGTCTTAATGAGACAAAGAAACGATTGAATAGGCGATTGGACGGTTCGGTTTAATATTTTTTTGGGTGGTTTTTTAAAGGTGCCCAAGCAACATGTGTATAATTAATGGTTCTATGGGTGGTTTTGTGTGATGGTCATTAGGGTGACTACTCAAATTTTGATTGATCAATTAAATACCATGTGGCATTTAGACATTGGCCACCCAAGCTAGGCCATGTGGCATTTAGATATTAGCCGCCCAAGTTATGCCACATGGTGTTAAACATTGGCCACCTAGACTAGGCCACATGGCATTTAAACCTTAACCACTTAGGTTATGCCACATGGCTATAACTTAAATGACCTAAATTAAACCTAAATTTTTTTATTGGTTTATCATAAGTAATATTTTCATTTTGGGTATATTTAATGCATGTATTGTGTGTAAACTAATATTTTTTCATCAATTTACAAAGTTCAATTTGTTGACAAAGGGTATGGGATAAATTTACAACATCATTTCACATCATCCTTTGTCCCCCACAAAAGTACCCAACTTTGACCATAATTATCTTTTTCATACTTTGTCCAAATGAAGATAAATAAACTCCATTCTTAAATATTTTTCCAAGATCTACACATCTATAAAAATTGGTAACCAAAATATCAAGTAATTTGATTGAAAATGCATTTGAATATTTAATATTTGATACATTTGAACAACAATGATATCTTGAAGATTTCATGTCAAAAAATTCAAAGAATATATTCATTTAAATAAACCTTTGAACAATAATCCCAACTTCAATGTTTTAATTATATGCTAGGCATCAATTTTTTATTTAATTTTATGGTTCCAAAAACTTTGGTAATTTGTTTTTCATTTTTTGGATTGTTTTTCAAAAATGAAAAAAAAATCTGCAAATTATTTTTTAACCATTATACAAGAATTCATATTAAATAATGAGTCATTCTAAGGCAATTTTTTAAAAATTATAAGGTATTAGTTATTTATTTGTGCACAAATTATGCATTTGATCATTTACAAACTTATAATATGCTTACTAAGTACATATAGACACCTTTTAGTTTTTTTCCTTTTTAATTCACAAGTTTTTAATGTTTAAAATTGTATATTATTAAATAATTATATAGTGTTCATGAAAAAAAAATTTAATCACAAGTCCTATCCATGAAAACTTTTAATCATGTAATTATATCCATGGTTACAAGAATATGACTAGGTACAAAAACATGGTATATATGAATGTATTACTAAAAAATGATTAAGTACTAGTCATGTTTGTCCTAGTCATAAAATTTGTCTAGTTTTGGTGTAGTGGTATATGTAAAGTATAAGAAGGTAAAGTAAGGTATGTATAAAATAAATATGTAGAAGTTGTGTACATATAGATTAAGTACATATAGCCTAAGTATGTATAGACTAAGTACGCATAAGATAGGCTATACCTAGGCTAGCTGCATGTAATTAAATAGGCCTAGCCTACCTTAATGTAAATATAGATAATTATATACCTAGGTAGGTACATAAAAAATCATATATTGGAACTTAGCTTTAGTACATAGGCTATTACACATACTTTAAATACATATCCTATTCTACCTAACCTAAGTACAGATTAATTATCTTAAATTAGCCTAAGTATATTTCTACCTAAACTTACCTAATATTCATTTCTATATTACCCAATGGTTATGTCAAATTGAAGTACAAACATGTGGCATTTAAACATTCATTAGTAGAAAACCCCCCCTTTTGCAACTATGTTTTCAACTACATCTTGATTATTAAACATAGTTTAAAATGACAAAAATAGTTGCAAAGTATTTTTTATAGCTAAAAAATATTTTTCTTGACTACAAACAAAAAAAGCTAATAAGTACAAATCGACAATGACATTCTAGTTGAAAGTGTTTGCCACATGTCAACATCACATCAACAACCATCACTAATCGTTTTAGTTGCAAATTATTTTACCAACCTAGTCATGAGATGTTATTAACTTCCTTCAACTAGGTATTTAATGCCACTTGGCATAACCTAAGCCTATAGATGTATGTGGTGCCTAATCATAGGCAACCACCTAATTACCTAGGGATGGGTTAGGTCTAAAACTAGGCCCCCTTGTCTAGGTTTAAGTCAAAGCTAGACCTAGGTGTGTAAGCTAAAGCTAAACATAAGCATTAGGTTAAGCCTTGACTTAAAATACAAATAAGTCCTATTTCATTTAACATAGCCTTTAAGGTTGGGCATTTTTTATTTGCTCATCCCATATGGCTATTACATTTTCATATTTATTTTGGTTTTCCATATTCACAATGCATTTGCTTAGATAGTTTGGATTATCAAAATGGAAGCCAAACAATATGGGATAAATATTTTAGTTTCCACCATGGGAAGACAAGCCTAACAACACACATAGACCTACAACTAAAAACTTATAGATCTTCCTCATTTTTTATTTGATTTGAATAATGTTAAAACCTATGGGAATGTTAAGGTAAGCTCTACATGATCTCTTTAAGCTCTAAAAGCAAAGATGCAACATAGAAAAAACATAAAACATGTCAAAATTAGATAATGTGTTTACTCCAAAAATGACACATCTATTTTGAGGGTGAAAACATGTTAAATGTACTTAGTAGTCTACTTGTCAAACTAACAAAAGGTAGAACCAAAACCCATCACAAAATTATTATACATGCAATCTTTTTAGTTGAATGATTACTCACAATATATTTCTTCATTATCATGCATTAATTTTAAATTTTCACATTGTAAAAGGAAGTTTTAAGTACATTTTTCTAAATGTAAGTAACTTTGAAAGCCTATTTTTTGTAATGTAATATTTGATTCAAGTAAATAGATTCTATCAAAAAGAAAATAGATACGTTTTTTTGGTGATGCCCTTTAATACACAATGATCTTTATGTTGTAACTTCATACATGTCTATTTCATTAAATTTTTTAACGAAAAAAAAAGTTTGAACATCATATTGGTGAATCATTTCAAACATACTTGTTACCTAATTTTCTTATTTTAAAAATATTTAAATTTTGTTATTATATTTATAATAATCCCAATTAAAAACACAATGGTTTCAAAATCAAATTTAAGTAAATCTTAATATACTTTCTATTATTTTGATAAAAATTGTTTCAATTTCAACTTCATTTTTTTTCATCAACTTTCTTTGTATTCTTTACAATGTTTACACCCTAGAGCAATTTAAATGGCCATGGCTACTCCAAATTGAGCTCAAAAACATCATTTTTAATTTGAAAAACAAAGGAAGGATGTATTAAGAGGTAAAGTTATTTAATAACTTGAGTGTATGGTGGTCAATTATTTTACCTTAGTTGCAAACTATAATAACATGATTGCAACTAATTCACAACCTAATTTTAACTTAATTAAACTTAAACCTTGACTAATAGTTCACCTAGAACCTAAGTTTAGTTAATTATGCTAATTATTTGTAGTAAATATTCAACAAAAAAAATTAACTTACATGGTCCAACTACCTACCTACCTTGTAAGGTGGTTAACCTTATGCACAATGCCTAGAATGACCATTATCAAAAACCACCCAAATCATTTGAAAATGTGGAATGGAAAATTTTCTACCATGCTCAAAAGCATTTTGGTTAGAAAATTCCTAAACCACCATTGCCTCCCACTACATGACCACTTTGGTGAATTTTTAGTGGGATTTGCCCATTCAACAAAATCATGAATGGTTTGTGTCATGTGAAAACCACCTAAGTTGAATTTGAATGGTTGGTTGTAGTGGTTTGTCCACACATTTTCTAGTAATGAAAACTAAAGATTATTTAGGTTGCTTTATTTGAAACATCCCAAATTTCCAAAACAAAGCAAATTGTCAATGTTGGTTTCATGATTATTGTTTGCCCATGATTTGTATGGTTCCTAGTCAATTTATTGCAATTTTCATGTAAATGTTGATTTTAATTCACATATTTTTCATGTAAACGTCCCACTATTTTGTTGTGTGCCCCTGCCCCAACCCTTTGGAGATTCCTATTAAACTTACAATTGCCAATAACTTCAGTTTCAAAACCGTTTGTACATGTGAATTTTTTTTTTTAGGTTAATGTACAATCATGTCCAATCACATTAAGTCTTTACACCTCAAACTACCAAGTGTGTCCAATCACATTAAGTCTTTACACCTCAAACTACCAAGTGTGTCCAATCACATTAAGTCTTTACACCTCAAACTACCAAGTGTTCATTTTTTCTAGTGCCTTAAGTAGCAATGAGAAGAACATAGAAATGTTTTTGTCATCATTTAGCTTAATAAATTATTTTTAGTTAGTGGACAAAGTTACAAATAACATTGATGGAAAAACTCTAAGCTATTTCCTACTAAGGTGAATTTTTAGTCAAGGAATGAATGGAAAGATAAAGAGCAAATGCACCATTTAAAGCTAAATTTGCTTCCAATCTAATAAGTGGGTCACTTTGAGGTTCAATTATAACAAGTTTGCACAATTTACAATGTTGTTTGTTGGGTGAAAATTTGAAAAAAATTAATTTCAAAAATATGATTTTGACCTACTCAAAGGATTTTTCATCAAAAACCTTAACCAAAATTCATTAGATTTGAAGAAAAAAATCCAAATCACCAACTTTTTAGGATAAATTTCAAGAGGTAACCAACAATATAATAATTTTAAGTTTTCTTTCTACTTTCATATCTAGTATCTAGTTAAATCTACCTAAATCATCTTATGAGTCATTGCCACTTCAATTATATCACAAAATTGACCAAAAATCCCTTAGTAGGATGGAATACCAAAAAGGTCATACTAAAATCCAAAGCTTTTAAAGTTGTTTTAGCATAAGGTAAAACCATACTTGATTGAAGATTTATTTAATATGCGATAATGTCAAATATATTAACTTGAGAATACATAAAATAAACACATTTCGGTCCCAAGATAAAATATTAATGGACTTGGGGTTAGGCCAATTATATATGGAACACCAAAACAATTAAATGGGAACACAAATAGAATTATAAGTCATGCATCCTATGGAAAGCTCCTAAATGTAGGCCAATTAAATGCTTAGACCATAAGTTAAATTGATTCAGAATATTATATCCTTAAGCCAAAATGTTCAAGCATTGAATATTTTAAGTTCATTTACATGGTTCAAACTTGGATCATGTAACACAATGTGAAGAAATTTGAAAAACCATAACCTTTTTTTTCCTATTGTGGTGTAATTTCATGTGTTGCATGATCCAATTCATGTTTGAGGTTGGGCCCAACTTTCATATCAACATTACTACACTATTATAAAAACATGTTATCTTGATTAAAAAATTCAATAAAAAAGGATCCCATTTGGACAAGTGTCAAAAAACCATCCTATCAATTTGGACAAGTTGTTTTGGCCATTGCCTACATGATTATTTGGAACAACTATAACACTTCAACCAAATCTTGTCCCAACATTTAATTTTAGGGACAAATGAATTGTTTCAAAATTACAAATTAATTTTATCCAATTATGAGACATAATGTTCATGTTTCCTTGGATAGGATTATCCTCCACGTGGCAATTAGGTTGAAGTTTTTTGCTTCCATGTGGCATTTTTGATAAGGAATTGACAAATCATTGTGAGGGGTGAAAGCACAATTCAATAAACATTTCATCATCCTCTTCAACATAAATGAAAAATAATGTATTAAATTTCCAAATATTATTTATTAAAATGATCAACATGAATATGTTATTTGATTTTATAACAACGATATTGAATGATAGCATATAAAATGTGCATTTAATAGATTTTTAAAATGAAACAAAATGCAAACAAATGTCAATTTGTTATAAGATTGGTTTCAAGTAGATGAAATATTGAAATATTTTACTTTCTTGATTATTGTGTGCATAAAATGTACTTATTTACTTTCTACTTCTAATGTAAAAATAATTGACATCTCAAAAAAAATGTAAAAAAAATGTTTGAACATCATATTCACCAACCATTTCAAATATACTTGTTAAGTACTTTAATTATATTAATGTTTTGCAAACTTTGTATATAACTTCCTATTAATTCAATGGCTCCAAAATTGGTGTAACAATTGAGAATATTTTGACTTTACTTTCTTCCATTTATGTGTCTAGAATATGATTTTCTGAAAGTGCATTTGTCATTTGACCACTTTTTGTGTCTAATAGAATATGCCTTCATCTTGAGGCAATCAAGACTAGGATAGATATTGATCAACATGTCAATCCACTTAAAGCTTGGATGATGAATTCATATTTGTCATCCTTTTCATTTCATACACATCCTTGCATTTGGGACATGTTAATGCATATCTCTCCAACGTACAAATTATCAATAAAAGATGAAAATTGGTTTAACTTTTCATATTTTAATATTGTAAAGATTTGTTTTCACGATGGCCAATATTCCATGAGTTCTATTACATAAAAACACCCGATGGCCATATAGATCAAATTAACCAGTACATTCTATATTGTTTGTAGATGCATAGGCCACCAAACAAAATCATTCCAATTCTATACATTCTTCATGGTACTTATATGTGCCAAATCGATAAAAATGGAATGTCACATGTCCTGCCCATTTTGTATTAGGACCACAACTCAGCCTTAAAAATGATGTTATTGCTAAATGGTTTGAATTTATTTAAGCTGAAAAGCTTCTTTTTTTATTTCAATAGTCAAAGTTATGAAAAAACTATCCAAAATTGTGATTGAACTCTTGGGAATTTCCTGCAAATATAGGGTGACATGCATTTCCTTGGACCTGAGGATGATCTTGACCAATTTGCCTACCAAAATCTTACATAGCTGACACATGATTTGTTGTATTTCCTGCATTTATACAAACTAACATGTATTTGATGTGATGTTGTGATCAAGGGGTTTGTTCTTGGCGAAATTTTGCCATTTGGTGACAGAAAAAAAAAGCGGTTGCCAATCCTACAACAGATTGTTTTGCGAAAAACTGCACAAAGTCGCCATATTTCAAGGAGGAACAATCTCAGGTTGTGAGATTTAGACCATGACGTCCAGGATGTCTCCAGGAACACTATTTAGATTATAGTGTGTTCTGGGGTTTTGGAGGATTGCCAGTCCCCAGCCCCAAACAATTTGGAGAGGAAAACTTTGGTCAAGATTTGGGGAAAATAAAACTGTCAATTTACTTTGTACTTTGAAGTGCTATTGACAATGTCTTCAGGAACAATTTGGGTACTTGGGGAACATGATGGAAACACATTGGGAACAGTGAAGAAAACACAAAATCTCCCACCCCTCCTCCCCAAAAAGGAGAAAACTGGACCCCTTATCTTGAGTGGATGCTGAACTTTCTCATTGGCTGCATAAAATTTTTATTTCCAAAACTGTTTGTCACCATTTTTTGGCCTGTGCTAATGGAAGGGGCACAAACTGTGGGACATAGTCAACCAGCGACCTGAATCCCTAATCTCCTAGTTCATCCAGACAATACCATGGTATGTGGGTTGTGGGCTCTGAGGTCCTTGCTGCTACTTGCAAACATGCTTCCTGTAATCAAAAATGATCTCAGGTTGAACAGCTGCAGAATCAATCAAGCAATATTTACAAGACTTGTAGTGGACAAGCTCATTTCTTGGTGTGTTTCACTCTTTGAGTACTGACCTTTACAGTACCTTTATAGCATCTCAATGATGCGCACAATGCAATAGATTACACACATGAGCTTCAGCACACATGGTCACCTTTGACCCTGCAACAGACACGCCGCAATCATCAAGAGGGAACATACAAGCGTTCAAACTGCATACGAGCTTTCAAACTGAGCTTCTTGGGTCATTGGAGTCTATTGGATGGGTAGATACCCACTTAGGGTTATGGGTGATGGATGAAAAGAAAACGACATTGGTTGCAGCATCCAAA
>Ga0209208_10010889_pt1 | contig 11711 bp, 5 predicted proteins | sample S1TSphfallax_3_FD_187694 | JGI IMG/M metagenome (GOLD analysis project Ga0209208, IMG submission 187694) | Host-associated microbial communities from peat moss isolated from Minnesota, USA - S1T2_Fd - Sphagnum fallax MG (SPAdes) (version 2) | ecosystem: Host-associated > Plants > Peat moss >...
TCTTTTTTGGTTTGTTTGCCCATTCCATGTGTAAGTTTAGGATTTTGTTTCAAAATTCCTCAAATTTTGTAGTAAGGTTTTTGTTTCTAAAAATCACACAAAACCTTCTTTTTTTTTTCAAACTCCGGGAAAGTATTTTTGAAAAGGCTTTGTTTAAAATCAACCAAAAAAGTTTCAAGACTTTGATGGGGCTTTGTTCCCAAATTAAGGGCGTGGTTTGTTCCCAAATCCCCAAATTTAGGGTTTGTTACAAAAGTCCCAAAGTTTCCTGAGTTCCTCCCCACCTACCCTTCCAAATCCCCAAATTTAGGGTTCCTTTCAAAAGTTCCCAAGCTGCCGGTTTGTGGCCGCCCAAATTCCCAAGGTTGGTTTAGGGGTCCTTAAAAATCAGGACCCCTGGCGGCCCTCAGATTTAAGGTTTCTTTCAAAATTCATCATATAAGGTCAGGAGCTTTGTATGAAAAACCCCAATTTTAAGGTTTGTTTCCAAATCCAGAAAACACCCAAAGGACTTTATTTCGGAACCCCCCTAACCCCCACTCTGTCCCACCCAGCCCCTCCCCCACCCCCCCCAACTCCAAATGCAGGGTTTATTTCAGACAGACAACAACTTAATTTCAAGGCTTCATTACAAAATTCATTGGCATTCAATTTTCTACTCTCCATGGTTGTCTTTGGTTGGATTGCAGAGACTCCATATGATTTTCTATCACTCACCAAATAATCTGCAATAATGAGGTATAATTGCTACATATCATTAAATGGTTGTGTGTTTCCATCACAAGAGAGTAGCCAAAATGAGGCAAAATCTTTTGGAGGGTAGCCAAAATGAGCCAAAATCTTTTGGAGGGTAGCCAAAATGTTTTGGAGAGTAGCCAAAATGAGGCAAAATATTTTTGAGGGTGTGTGTATGTGTGTGTGTGTGCTGTGTATCAATTCATAGGTGACAAATTATTTCTATCATCCGATGAACTAATTCTCTACATTTGCCTTCCAAGACACGCCTGATTTATGTAAATTCCATGGCCGAGGGCTTTACGGAGCATAAAAACCAGCTCCAATGTGTTTTTCTTATTTTGTCCCGTGACATTTGATGGGTATTACAGAAATAAAAATCAAAAAACAAAGCAGGGCCTTTTTTTTAATTGGAACACCTACACTACCGGACAAGCATTCTGTTTTTTGAAATGCCCGGAAAGCATTGGAGGGAAAAATATATACTGGGTAAGGTGGCCCTCTGATTGGGGGCAGGTTTCTTCACATTCAAATAATCTTTTCACCAGAGCTGCCCTTATTGAAGGTGAAAAGTGAAAACCTGATCTAATTTGAATTTGAAGCAGTGTGGTTTAATTTTTTCAATTTTGTGAGGTCATCATCCAATTGGCCATCAATACCCAGAAGAAAGTTTTGCCAAATCTGGCTATAAAACCAAAAATACAAATGTGAAAAAAATCATAAGGATCATTCTATATTTCTTGGCTACCCACCTGCTGCAAACTATTATAAAAATCTGGGTATATGGATTTTTTTAATATTTTTTTAATCTGGAAAATTGGACCCTTTTTTTTATAATGAAAAAAATCCTTCCAATAGCTCCAAGTCAGATTTTTCAGGTCAAAAAAAAATTCCCAAAAATTCACCAAGAAGAAATCACTGCCCTGGAAGCATGGTATAAAAAATTTATAAGATCCTCAGAAGGCTAGGAGAAAGACTACGAGTGCTTTGTAGGGAACTTGCAAATAGGTAACTACAAGAGAAAAAAATTAGGTCAGGATTTTTAGATTCCCAGGTGTAGGTTTTGTTGCATTTGGGCTTTTATATATATATTTCCACAAATACATGAGTTCTTCACCCTCCATGAATCTCTTGCTCTAATGCCAAAAAGCTAACTCCAAAGATACATGTATAATATATACATTGTACAATATTTTCTGTTTCTATTCAGTAGACTTTCATCTCTACCAATGGGTTTTTTTTTTTTTTTTTTTTTTTTTGGGAGGGAAATTTTCCCCAGTTGGTGACCCCAAAAAAATCCAGTGCTAAGAATTCTTTTTGTGAAAAAAATTCACCAAAGTCACTCAAATGGCCCTATATGAAAACAACAAATTCTAACAGGTCACCAAAGTATAGCAGGATTTTTATTTTATTTTTTTATTTTTTAAAAAAAGTACTCTTCTCTCTGACCTACAACCAAATTTGGCTATATCTTCTTTTGTGGATAATCAAACCATGTGGCTACATAATTTTTAAAAATTGAAAAAGAATAATAATAAATAAATAAATAAATAAATAATTTTTTATGAATGAATGAAATGAAATGAAATGAAATGCCTGTTTCACCACACTAGAGTACTGGAGAAGGGCACGAGAGAGGAACATGCATTTCCTGCCACCAGACCAGCCAGCGTATAAAAAGAACTTGGGGAAGATAGGTTGGTTTGTTGTTGTTGTTGGTTTGCAACAAAGAAGCCCAAGTGTGGTGGTGGGCTCCATTCATTCATCTGTGTGTGTATGTGTGTGTTTGTGTTTTTGTTTGTTGTTAAGTGCACACTCATCAGAAACAATCCCGCCAACTACTAAACATGTCCCTCCGTCCTGTCCTGTTGTTGTGATTCACTCACTACTACGTAGTAGTCCCTCAGGGGGGGGGGAGGGGGTTCATCAGGTTCCTGCCTGCAGCATTCCCACTTCTCGCGCTGCCATTGAAGTTTGCACTTTGCACCAGAATAATTTATTTATTTATTTATTAATTGATTAATTGCCATGCATGGTGGTACTTTTTTTTTTTTAAATCCTAAGTAATTAGCAACCTGCAACCACAACACCAGATTCTCAAATTTAGCAATAGGAACCATCCATCCATCTATCCATCCAATTAATGAATAAATGAATGAATGAATGAATGAACACACGGATGTAACTATCATATGCTTCTGCCAGTGCACTCGGGTTTATTGGTTTATAGGTTCACAAGTGGATCGTGTGTCCCGGTATACACCTAGGTTTTTCGTTTATAAGTGTATTGGGACATCGTCGTTACAAGCAAAAAATAAATAAATAAATTCGTCCGTTTCTTATGAGATTTACAATTTTTCATAAAGCCGGACATAACCATCCCACTTGAGTTGCCCTCTTTTCATCCATGCGGAGCAGTTATGAAATGTTCATCCAAGTGATGAAAGGTTACATAATCATTGGGTTGATGAGAGCCCCATGGTGGTGGTGGTGGTACCTTGTGCCAACCAACAAATGAGAGCCCGTTTGGGACGGTGCCTTGTGCGCTAACTAACGAGTAGGTTGCTAATCAAAAGGGAGGTTGAAGTTGAAGATTACGGGTCGTAAGTCGTAATGCAGGACCTGACAGCCAATCAGAGTGCCGAGAATCTCGCGAGGGATGATTTACTTATATTGTTTTTATATTATGTCGTGGAAGGACTAATAGACTAAATTATGTTATTTTTAATCTTTTTTTAATTTTTGGGGAGACGGAAAATGGCGGGCGGGTGGACGGACGGACGGGGTTTTCAGGGTACCCATGTATGGTATATGTCTGGCAGTCGATATTACTTTACTAAAGAGTGTTTCCCCAATTAGCTAGTTTTCGTGTTCCTTTATCTCGTGCAATAATTGCTCGGCCAAGGAAAGGCCAAGGGTTCGGTTCTAGTGTTGTGTCATGTTACCGAATCTCTCTCCCTCAATTTTGTCTCTACATGAAATTCTCATGGAAATGGGTTGTTTTGAAATTTGTTTTATTTGCACATTGTAGAAAGACTTTCGGTATGGGCAATGAATCCCCCCCCCCTTCCCCCTTACCCCCTTTAAGAGCAACAAAAAGTTTGACAATTTGCAACAAAAATCAAACTCCTTTTTGTCAACAAGGGAAAAAATACCCAGTGGATGTTCACCCGGTGTCATGGGAAAAAAAAAAAAATTAATTAATTCGACCCGTGTCTTTGGTTTTGGTAAAGCCAAAAATAAGTTTACTTGGAAAATCACCCAAAAAGTGTGTTTGCTTCGATAAACATGGAGAACCCATGAAAGATAAAACCGACAAAAAGGATGTAAAAGAAGATGGATGGATTCAAAGAATCCAAATACACCTAAGACTATGGATGAAAATGTAGGCAACAAATGATGAAAAAATGGATGGTGTTTGAAAATATGTATCATATTTTTCTATTTCAAGTTGTTTTGTGTGATCGAATTGTTACACAATTGATTTCTTTGGTTTTCAAAAAACAAACATCATCCTCATCAATATGTCACCAAATCAACGATTTCTCAATAAGCTTCAAATGTTGAAACTAGTGAAGTTAAAAGTTGGCAAGGCTCTCCTTGTTAGTGCTTTCGTCATGTGAGCGATTAATCCATCAAGATTGGCATTAAAATATGAAGAAAAAATTACTTCAAAAGATGACTAATAGTTATTTTGAGTTGCTCTACAATTTGTTTATGTTCATGTTTAACTCACCAAGGAAAGAGACATTTTTAGAAATTATTGTTTTCGCATCTAACAAACAACACTAATTTGTGAAAGGCAAGGGATGGCATGGTGATGATTATTATTTTCATTTAAGTAGTAAGATATGTAACAAATGTGTTAGGAATATTAGTTTAATTATTAGTTAAGCTTTAAGTAATTAATTATGTTTTAATTTGAAATAAATTCAAGTGTGAATAGGGTTTGAATTATGTTGTATTTGAGAAATTATTTTAAGTTATGATTTTCAAATCATTTTTGATAACTTGAAATTTCAAAACACAAAATTTTGTTGTCACAAGTATTTTATGTAAGTTTTATTATGTCACATGATTTTATTTTTTATTTTATTTTTGTGTTTTGAGCTTGGATTCATATTGTTTGTAAGTGAATCATATTTTGAATCATCGAAAGTTTGAAAGTGAGGTACCATTTGGCATGATTTATGCTATTTGTTTTATGTGTTTGAGGACAAGGATAATTGTAGGTGTTAATATGATATCGCACGATAAATATTGAGAATCAATTTCCAAGAGACTTGATAATGAACCTCATGCAAACACATGATTTCTAGTTCAAAACGATCATCATCTTTTTAGGGATGTTCGCCTTTTGGGATTACATTGTCATCATATGTTCACTTGTATCTAAGCTTTAAAATATAAAGAAAAAAAAAACTTACATGATTAAATATCATTCATGTTGATGTATTAAACCTATCAAATTATATTGCAAAACAACACAACAAAGGAAAATGGAAAGAAAATTAAATCTAATTAAATTACCACTAATTATTATTTAATCCTTATGCACCATTACCAAAGGTCAATGAAAACAATCTCTTGTTAAGGAAAAATCAAGTCCACAAAAATTAGACAACAATATAACTATATGTCTAAAACAATTATATCAAACTTTTAACATGCACCTTCCTTATGAATGAGTTTTTTCATTTAAAATTTACAACCACATTAGTTTATTATGATGCTTGAAAATTTGGTCCACATATCATTGAATTATTAACTAAGATTAATAGGTTGAAAATGAATTGTTGTAATAACAAATCAAATGTGAATGGGAAGTGATTTTACAAGAGGTGGATGGCAAGAGTTAATACATTTTATTGTTGTTGTTTAATGGAAAATTGAAAATGTTTATCACATTGGAAATACAATTGATAATTATTGTTTGTTGAAAGTTATAAGGATAAAAGGAAACCTTACCTTACTTTAATGTCCTAATTTTTATTAATACAAACTAATGTTGGTCAAATTTTGTTTTTATAAAAAAAATCTTTTGGTTTAAGTTTTCACATTTTAACTTGTTTGAAATCCAATTCTCAACCACAAGGTTCAACCTCCTTTGTCATATTTCTAAACCTTGTAATTTTGATTTTAGCACATATTTTCCAATTTTCTAAGCCTAGTTTGAAAATCTAATCTAGTTTCATGCACACACTACACATTCCCCAAGGTTAGAAATTGTATAGGTATAAAGTATTCCAACAATTTAAATTTTAGGTCTATATAAATACAAAGTCTTACAACTATTTAAAATTGAATCCTAACCTATCATAATGATTTTGAAATCTACAAGGATATTTAGCATCCTTAATGCCTATTATCAAATCTTGAAATATTCAAATTGGGGTTACAAAACACATTTTTTTCAAAAAAATAATTATTTCAGGAGGATTTGCATACTTTATCATAGGTATGGTATGTCAAATGATGTTAAATTCATTTTTGTTTGTTTCTTGTTGCATGAGATGTTCAAATATCCCTTATGATCTTGATTTCATTTGTATAATGCCCCCTTAAAATTATACAACAGCTTCCATTCTCTTCTAAATTCTTCATTTAATCCTCGTGTTATATATGTTTCTTGATTAATCGTCAAGCTTATTAAGTCTATGGTCTTTTGATTGTCCACATGAACAAAATTCTCTTCCCATCTTTGTAAGTGGCATTAGCCTCATTTCCATTATTCTCAACACATGTTCCCCCAAATATCCACTACAACAATCCACTTTACACATTGTGTGATGTGTGTATTTATTGTTTATGTACTTTTGATGTTTGATGCTCCTTAATGTCACATCTATATTAAAAATTCATAGGATGTAGTATAAATATGTTTCAATAAATATTTTATATAGGTAAATATTCTTACATTAACAAAAGAAATCATAAAAAATAACAATTAGTTACATATAATAACATTGTATGTCAATTTTAAAAGGAATGTAATTAAATTTTGTGAAATTTAAATTGAACTTATATAAATAATACATTTTATGATCTTGTATTTTTTCTAAAGAACATGTGAACAAATTGGAGTGAAAATTTCAATCCTATATGTAAATTTGTACGTACATGGGACTAAAATTTCAATCACATTTATGTACAAGGGATGGGATCGAAACATAGGACCAAAATTTCCATCCTATCGTTCATACATACATGGGACCCAATTTGTGTACATCATCACACCAATTTGTTCAATAAATAAAATAGGTGAAAACATGGTAAACTATGCCAAAAAAGTAGTCCCAACACTTTAAAAACTAAAAGTGTTAACTTTGGAGGCTTGCAAGTATGTGAAAGCTTTTGACATTGAATTTTAAAACTAAATGAACATATCATATGTGACATGGACATGTTTTTAAAAGGATAAAATTTTATATTAACCTTTGTGAAAACTATATACTTGTCCCACTTGTTAAAAAGTATCAACTTTCTACATGTATTGTAAATTGTAATTCAAAACTTTGAAGCATAATGTGCACTAGGAAATAGTTAGGAATCCCATTATCAAGTTACAAAAGTGAATTATCATTTGTACATATGCATGTTAAAAACATGTTTTTGGAACAAGTTCTAATTTCTTCCATTGCCTAATGTTTTCCTAGACTCTTAAAGTTAAGAAAACATTTTATTTCCATTTCCATCCTCCTTAACAAATACATCTAAACATACATTTTGTGTACTTTTCCATGGAAGGAAAGTAACCATGGATGGCATATTTTACCATGTCTTCATCCAAATACAATGAACATCACAACCAACATCATAATTAAGACACACACTAATATTTTTAAATTTTCATTGGTGGGTGTAAATACAATAAAAGGAGCCACGGGCTACAAGGTTAAAGTCCTTTTCAAGAATTGCATTTGACACATGGCATTCCTGTGTTGGTCACTTTTTCTAATTTATGCATTTTTCATACCCAATATACATTATGTTTTGAATATAATTACTTTTTACTATATATTGGTCCATATCATTTATATATAATGAATTTATGTTTTAAATAACTCAAAAATGAATAACACTTGTTTTAAATACATTTTTTTAATTCATGATTTTCAAGGTCAAAAGCATGTTTGAAAAAAATATGTTCAAATGCGTTTTAAAATGAAATTTACCAATTTCAAATTTTTTCGCTTTTATAATCACCAATGTTAAGACCTTCTTCAATTTTGAAAAGGAATGGTGCACATTTGATAAGGAAAAAAAAATGTTTGAAAAGAAAACCAAGTTGTGATAGTTGTCTTGAACATGCAAAAGGATTCTTGAAACATCATCAATTTGCATCAAGTTTTGAACAATGGAACTTTAAAAGGAGAAATAAATGAGAATTCAATTTATTATACTTTTCTAGTGATGTTTCAAAGATATAAATTTACCATTAAAAGTAGTGACACAGCCCTTGCCTCCTTTTATTTTGTTTACACCCTTATGGCTTTGTGGTAAACAAGGAATATGACAAGCTTAAAAGTTTTTCATTCAACATATCACATGCAAAAATGCTTCTGAATCTCAAACCTTAAATATGTTCATCACCATCCACCAATTAAAAAAATATTTTATGCAAAACCCATAGTCATGAAATTACACAACCATAATTCAAGGTATTTTGTGATAAAATCTCTATAAAAGAAATTAGCAAATAATCTTGCAATGACAATGTTGAATACACATACCCACATTTGATGTGTGTGTTCCATGCAATATATGAACCTATGAAGTCTCATCCATTTATTCACCATGCAAAAAACTTGAGCAAGCAAAGCAAAGGTAAATTTGTTCTATAACATTTAAAACCCTATTATGGCATACTTTTTAAATGCACATGTCAATGTTTTGCTATCTAACTAGGAGATTGTCATTAGTTCAAAAGTCCACTATGAATATTTTTTTAATAAAAATCCATCCATAGTTTTTAATATGATTCTTAATGAGGTATAATTCAATATGGATAATTTAAGAAATGAAAATCTTAATGGGAAATATATTATTTTACATTTTAAGGTTCAAAAATTGTAATTGTGATGGTCCAAATAGTCCCCTTAAGTGTGCTTTCACCATGTCAACTAGCAAGATAAGTTATATTGACAACATAACATGACATTGATAATGAAAAGAAATGTCATGTGATCATATGAAAGATAACTAAAAATTAAAAATTCAGGAGTCAATAATAAAATCAAGGAAAAAAACATCTTCATGCCACTTTAAAAAACACAAACATTTCACCAAACATTAGTGACCCTCAATATGTCAAACTATGTATTAATGATTGGATATGCCTTTATAACATGAACTATAACTTGTTGAAACAAAAAACTAAATCCATCTTCAAGCAAATAAATTGTAATGTCTTCTCCCAATGCAACAACTATAACATGATGTTGAATTATGATTTATTTTTAAGGCCCCTTCATGTTTTGGAACCACTAATGTGTTTGCCTTCAACCAACATGAGGAAAAAAACATTGCAAAATTTTCATTAGATAATGCAATAACTAGAGGAGGTGAACATTCATGGCCTTCAAAGAAAGGATTTCTTACAAAACAAAAGTCTTGTGATTAGCAAGGAGACAAAGTTGCACTACATGTTTTTGGATCATTAAACTTCATGAATCCTTCATTGAAACAACAATTCCACAAGAATGTTTCACCATGTTCTTCTAAGATTGTTAAACAATGACATACAATAATAAGAATTAAAAGTATCATTGTGATAGATTTGGTTCACTTTATAACATTCCCTATTTGAAAATGTAATATAAAAAATAAAATGAAATTTTATGCTTGCATTTATTAGGTGCCTTACTCCATAAGGAAGAAAAAATTGATTGAACTTAGAATTTATAAGTTCCAAAATCATAGTGAACTTCAAATTCAATTATGCAAAGATTGATACAATGGATGACAACAACAATAAAAGCTGGTCCAATAAACAAAATGCGGTCATCTTTGTGTATTGAATGATCCATTCCATAAGAATTGATAGAGTTTGAAGCTTATTTTTCAACAAGATGAAAAAAATGAAAATAGACCTCAAACAAATTATTGCAAAAAAGTTCAAAGATATTTCATTACTTCCACCAATGGCAATATGACACATCTAGTTACAGAATGACATGAATCTTTTGCTTCAATGAGGTGGAGGAAACCCAAAGATTACTAAATAAAGAAAAATTCAAAGATTTTTACCTCAAGAATGTTCAAAGGTCTTTGGTTCCCTCCATAACCATTAGTTGTATGATGCATCAAAAATTGAAAAATTGTTTAATGTTAACATAACCAAAACCATTTACAACAATTATTTTTTCCATCTACAATCAATCTTTGAAAACCCACACAAGCATGAGGTTGAAGAAATGTTGGAAAAAACCAAATATATGCACACCAAAATGCATGTAAATATTTTCACAAAATTTTTGTATCTTGCAATTCAAGAAACATTATGAACAATGGTGAAGAGTTTTGCATTCATATTTGAAGGAACTACGCTTAACAATGGTGAAAAGCAAAACACAAGCGACAAAGGCAAAAAATTGGTATATAGTTTGAACCATTTTTTTAAAACATTGTACAACTAAAATTTAAAAAATGACAAATTTAGCATTGGCATGTGGTTTTTATGATTTTTGAATTTGGGAATCAAACCTTGGAATGTGAATCCAAATGGAGAGAAAACACATACTCTTGACAACAAATCCCTAAGAAGTGTCAATGATTTACACCTACCCACCATGTAAATCCATGCAAATATGTGTAAATTTGTGATGGTCTTTAATCTCCTAATGACCTTGGAAACAATTGGAATTAAAAAACTAGCTTACAACAACTTGTGTTGTTCAATTTTTTATTTCAAAAGGAACCTTTAGTCTTTGTTTTTTTCTTTTTGAAAAAAACTCCAATTTGATATTGAAACTAGTTCTTAGAATCTGTAAAATGATTTTCATAAAAAAATTTAAGTTGGTTCAATGTAAAACAACATTTAATTCCATCTCCACTGCACACAATTAAACCCCCAAAAAATGTGTAAGTAGTTTGTTCGACTAAATAAAGAGTATGTAAATTTTATTTTGTATAACTAATCAAATGCAATAACTTGTCCAAATATAAGACCAAATTTATGCCTTTTTTTCAATAAAATTGTATTTGGGTGGATGTAAGATTGAATGTTTCACTATTGGCAAGTTTTGTACTCCATAAAAGTCCAAAAACAACATTGGATCAGTGATAAACTAGCAATTTGCTCCTATTTTATTGGTCAAGCATATGTCATGGAGTGATAGGAGTCCATATTAATAGTGCCCCATGTAGATTTGCAGAAACATTCTTTTGTGGGGGAAAAAAATTGAAAAATAGTTCAAATTGCATGTTCTATGGACTTATGAAAATATGGTCCAATTCTAACCATTGAAAAGTCCATAACTACCATTTGGTTAAAATTTTCATGGGAAGGATTCTTGATTTGAGTTTTTCATCTCATATTATAACCTATATTGAGTCATTATAAGACATTTAGAATGGAAATCAATACATTTTTTTGCATTTAAATTTTTTGAATCCAATTGACTAGTCCTTATTTTCAAACTTTAAAAGTCCATTACTATTAGCAAAATAATATTTTTTCTAAACATAATTACATGGATGTGTTCATAATGAAGTTAAAAGTGAGCCATTCAACCTTGCATTTACCCATTTATGTACCTTTAAAAGCTTTAACCTTTTTAAAATGGGGGAGGACCCCAATTCAAATTATAATTCAATTTTAAAAATAAGCTATTTTTTTGGTTAGGTTCCAAGGATATTTGAAACCTCTAGTTTGAAATCGCTAAAACCTAATTTATAACTTGACATGAAACTATTGAAATTCGAAAACTTAAAAAAATTAATAAAAACATATCTTCTCCCCCACCCCCCCCCCC
>Ga0209208_10010890_pt1 | contig 11710 bp, 13 predicted proteins | sample S1TSphfallax_3_FD_187694 | JGI IMG/M metagenome (GOLD analysis project Ga0209208, IMG submission 187694) | Host-associated microbial communities from peat moss isolated from Minnesota, USA - S1T2_Fd - Sphagnum fallax MG (SPAdes) (version 2) | ecosystem: Host-associated > Plants > Peat moss >...
CTACATTATTATAAAGTGTAAATTATGATGTAGGGAGTTCTCACAAGTCAAAAAAGGTACATTCAAAGGAGTCAAAGTAATTGTTAAAGCATGTAGCTCATCGCTTGATGTCTGTGCCCTAGCACATGACTTTTTCGTGCCAGCGAACTGGCTCTGGGCCATAATGAACCAGCATCCACTATTGCACCATCCATTAGATGCCCAGTAATGTCTCAGTTGTGGACGAAACACAACTTAATCAATTTCTGGTTTCTTGTAGCCTATTTTATAAGGAGAAAGTCCTGTGTGTAGGGAGATAGTTAAGGAAGTAGGTGACTACCTGCAACAGGAGATAAAGTGGCCTAACTACTGTTGTTACCTAGAGACTGGAACCGAACAGAAAACTGTGTAGTGACCACTCACCATCCATTCTAAGTGGTGCACTGTGGGTGCTGGTTCACTCTAGGGGCGACTTTGTATGCCGTTCCTTCCAAACCAGTAACTGTTCAAATAGTAAATACTCCTGGAAATGGGAGACCAAATGAACTCTGCATGCGTCTGTAGTCTCCCCCTCAGAGGAGGAGCCACTCAAAAAGAGAGAGAGCACGTGGGATGTACTTGTGACAGAACAATAATGGGCCCAAGCGAAATGTCAGCCAAACATGAGTAACTGACCATTACAAGTGAGGCTTTAACGATGATACTGTATTTTCAAGGTGATTTTGGAGGGGAGAACAACTATGTGGTCTTATAGTTCAAGAGCCAGACTCTCACAAGTCAGGGTTCACAGCAACTCCAAAGGCATTAAGGTCTATGGTGGCAGAATGTGTCATCTTCTTGACCACCTTACATTACACAATCTATGGACGACCACAATAGTGACCAAAATGTGACTCTTGAACATAATTGTGTTCTAAATGGTTGAATCTGCCACCCCATACCTTAATGTCATGGAATGCCCTCACCCTTGCTCATTATGTTGGCTGCATGACCTACCTTGCTCTAATGGGCTGGCCTTGCATCTTACCCAACATTATGGGCAGGGGCTTGACCATTTAGGGTGGCATGCCAGCATCAACTATCATGCCTGAATGCAATGAAATTAATATTGGCTAGTGAGGAGACATGACAAAGCCTTGTATTGGGAGCCTGTATCTGAGTACTTATACTCCCATCTTGTGCTGTGATTTTCTCAGCATCACTGGAAACTTTGGAGCTTGTGGGAATTCTCAAGAGAGTCAAACTCAGTTTTAACCTTTGGGTTGGCCAAAGAAAGTACTAATTATGTTCCCTGCAACGTTCTCACTTCTGTTCTATTGATTCAGATGGCTCAATTGACCCAAAAATATTTATAGATTCCTCCTACATTTCCTCCCTATGCTTGAACTCATCCCTTACTCCAATGCCTGGTTCAGGTCCATGGTTCGTACATAAGTTGAGGTCAGAAGGTGCTTGTGGTCCACCAGCACGGAATCCATTGGATGCCAATTATGACTCAGTTGTGGATGAACCTCAACTGAGTTACTATCTGGTTCCACATTGGTGACCTAGTCTGAATGAAATTGGTCTTATGTACCTACATAGGTAGGGAAAATAGGTGACTGCTAGATAAGTAGCTGGTTTAGCTGTGTCGGTCTGGTATCAACGGTTTGATATACTAGCCCGGTCCTGGTATATAGGTCTGTCCCAAAATGAGGTACCAGACTGGTACCATTACCAGAGTATTTCTCAAACTCATATATCATTCTGGTATCAACAATTCAAGGTACCCAATTTCATGATGCAATGGTATCAATATCAATATGGCCAATATGTTACAAACTAGTATAAATATTCAACTCTGGTATAAATCCAGTGTCTCATTAGGGTTGAATTTTAGAGTTTCATCCACTGTATGTTGTGGATAACCAAGTCAATTAGGGTTTAAATATGAAAACCAAATTGCAGCCATTGGAAAACATGAAGCAACAAGAGACATGTTCAAGAAGGTTCAGCAAGGGAGCAGCCAACATCACTCATGAAAAGGTTAAGTGCAAATTGAAATAAGAAAATGGGTACAACTTGGACTCATAATCATAATAAGATTGATACCAAGGGGAATGGCAACCCTAAACATGCAACATTGGTATGCACTCTGGTATTCGAACCCCAAAGCTAGGTTGGTTGAGTCTTTGGCTGTTTTTGGTGAAATATGTATTTGGGGTTGTTGACGAGGTTTTCTATATTCCCATCAAAGTTTTGGAATTTATGTTATTATCAATAACAGGTTTTAAAAAATAGCAATAGGTACATTCAAAGTAAAAAATCTAAATCCTACGTACAATTTTAAAGCAAATGTGGATGAAAACACATTACACCCCCTCAACATTGTAGTCACAAACATAAAAAATTTGCATTCAATTTTTTTGGGTATATATGGACATCACATTGTGGATTGTTTTTGTTCATTTCAAGTATATTGTATTAGCTTTAGACTTAAGCTAGTTTATTTAAAAAGAAACTCAACCAAACATTTACGAATTTGAACATACGAAATATTTTGTATCAAAATAAATGTTAAAAAATACAAATATATTTCAAAACTAAAGTTATGATTGGAGTTTCGTAGTGAATTTTTTTGTGGGGAATGATATTGATATACATCAACTATATCTAGGTCCATTCAAAGGGTTTTTTGGTTGAAAATTAATTCTAATTTTGATTTTTTCCTTCATTTTTAGCAATAAAGGTGAAATAATTTGTTTGTTTTAAAGAAAAACCACTACCATATGAAAGTGGAAGAGATTTTACATGTGGGCATTGTTTTATTTTTCCATTTCACTTTCATTTTATAATGTTTCTTGAAGGTTGAAATGAAAGTCCCCCATTTTTGGGACCAAATGAATCCAATATGTACATTATAAGTATTTTGAATATGTTGTATATACAAATATCTTTAGATCTTTAGATCTAGGCCATTGGATTGAAAATGATTCATTCAACATAAAAAAAAATTGGTTGGAAATTTAATATGTTTTTATTATTTTTCAGCCACCAAATGTCACAGTCTTTTGCTTTCATCGAGTTCTTTCCATTGAAACATACTTGGCTTAATTTCCTACAACACCATTAGGTTGCACCACCTACAACTAATTATTTTCTTACAGTGTTGTGAACTTGATGCATTTTAAGAAATTTGTGAAACTTTAGAAAACGATGGTGTGCCATTGAATTTTATTGAATGACCATGTGTTTTTTATCATATTAGAGTGAGGGTTACAAGTGCTAAGGAGACCATATGCACTACAACTTTTCAAGGTGATCATGCACACTAGAGCTTAAGGCAACATGTGCGATCACATGTGTTTAAGTGTGCTAAAGTGGCTATGTGTATTGATTTTCTTTCCCCTTGCTAACATTTTTTCACATGTCATTGATGTTTGTATGCTTATAGAGTTTGGCAAATCTAAATTCTAATTCGGCATTATACGGAAGTTTTTTAAGGTCATCTTTGGATTTGTTTTTTGTCACTTGGAAGAAATAAGTTATAGCAATTGTATCAAATAACATTCTAGTTATTGTGTCAAACATTCTGACAAATGAATTGGCAAGCAACATCACAACAACTATCCCAAAGTAACGACAACATATCTTGACACCTATGCCATCTTCATCCAACCAAAGGATGTAGTTCAAGGGAAAGAAGTTCAATGCACATAATCACATTGACATAAAACCATAACAAAACAAGTTGTTTTTTGTAAGCAATATTTGAACTCTAATGATCTTGAAAATTCAAAATTTTGTGTTCAATGGCAATTGCACCATATTTCATTCCCAAGTTATGACCTTCCAGATTGTTGTAGCTAAAGTATCGAGCATGCAAGTTTAAGTTGTTTCATGGTATTTTCTTTGACAAGCATTTGAAGTTATGATTTAAATGCCATAAAAACAAGACATGAAAGAAATCTATGTGCCAAATAGAACATCTGATGTCGTTGAAAAGTTAATTTAATATTGTAAAGTAAATTTTAAAATTGATCCCAAAAATTAATTTTAATTGAAAAACTTAAGTGGACTACCAATATTAAAATGAAATTAGGTAAACTTTTAATTGATTTTTTTTGGAAAATTTAGATTGATTTCAATTTTCATTTGGTTTACTATCAATTTGCAAAGATAATTTTCACATAATTTTCAAAACTCAAAGTTAATCAGATTGAAATTTGGAAATAACATATAATGAAAATAAATATTGAATTAACCAAACATGGTTTGCAACAAGTTCAAAATTTGGAATATAAAGTAGGAGATTGTTTATTTGATTCAATAGCATATTTATTAAATTATTCGATAAGTTTAGTATTAATCTGAAAAAATAACATGTTATTTACAATAATGATTAACAATTGGTACACTTCAAGCACTAGAGTATCAACAATGTGAATTAAATCCAAAAACAATTCATGATTTACATCATGGAAAAGTAACAAATAAAGTTACTTATATACAAAAATTGTCATTACCTACTTTCAAAGGAGGATTGTGGGGTAATTTCACTACATATATTGGATATCAAAATATTTACAACATCCTATTCATATTTGGAACAAAAATAATTGTTGAATTATGATGAAAAGAGGGGAATGAAAATGTAAGCCATGTTTTAAACATATTATATGTAAACAACATTTTTGAACCTACTTATAACATGTGATCCCATGATAAATTCTTCAAATATTTGCACTTGTGATGCATATGACACAAAAAGTTTTAAATCATAATGTCAATAATGAAAATAATGAGGTTCAACATAAACAAAAAAGGTTTAGTTGGAATTTTAGAATTAAATTAAATTTTGGTAAAAATAATAAAATTTGTCATGAATGGTTACCACAAGATATTGCATTAGTTTTTATTCAAAATTAACCATTTTTAGGTTTAAACACATCACAGCCTAGTTGTCTGTTACGAGGCTATTTGAAGAGAGCCAGAAAATATGACATCGAAATTCGTAAAGGATACTCTAAATAAAAAAAAACCCACAAAGGCCCATTTAGGCAGTAAGCCAAGCAAAAGTGAGTTATCCTTTATACTAGCTTGTAAAGTGGAAATATTCAAGCCAAGCAAGATCGGAACCTCGAAAGTAGGATTCGTGCCCATCTCTAACCGCTAGCACATGATAAAAAACCTGGATCCCTCTTAAAAAACTACGCACGATAGTCACCTATCACATGGCTCCCTTCTCTTGAAACCTGCCACTTTTAGACAACGTTCAAATCAATATCGGTCATCAATACCTTGCCTGCGTATAGTTCGTCAGAATGTCGAGGTCTTAAGAATACTGATTGTGGAAGTATATGGTTACACAATAGAGATACTATTCGTATTTTTACTCAATATCGAAAATTGTCCCTCGTTTTTCAGTTTTCAAACACATGAATACAAAAATTTATCATTTGGACCTTAGTGACGAGTATTCTTCCACTACAAAAGAAAAATGAAAGTCAAGAAAGATGTGTTATCTATAAAAATAAGACCCACCATTTGGATATCCAAGAAAAATATCAATGTCATCTTAAGCATCCTAAATGCATATCCCAATAAAATAATGTTCATGAAATTCATCTTTTTCAACAAAAAAAGCAAAAAACCATGAAAATATTATGGATTTTTTCCAAATGTTTCATGTAATTCACCGATTCTTCCACCTACTATTCAACGTGGGAGATTAGAAAAAATGTTAGAAAAAAATAGAAATGATGGCAATCAAATGGTGGTAATAAAATGTAATGTCAAATGTGATAATATTGTTAAAGACAATCTTATTGATTTAACATTTGTAAAAAAAATTCAAAACCTATTTTATTTTTAAATAACTCCAATTGCAAACATACATAATATTAAAGATAATTTCATTGGTCCTATGAGTAAATAATCCACATCATGTTTTAAATAAAAAAGAAACAAATATGGGTTGTGATTTTCTTAACAAAAATGTTTTAAAACCATTCAATGGAACTAGTAGAAATGAAAAACATTCTAATAATTTTGTCTCATTGGTGAAAGAAAATCCAACTTCAACAACCCAAAAAAAACCTTGACCAAAAAAATGACAACAAAAATATTATTAAATATAAAAAATATATGGAAGACATTGCTAAACATGAATGTAATTATTGTAAAACATTATGTTTCACATTTCAAAAGAAAATTGTTTCTAAATTATATTTTCGCAATTTTTTTAATGATTTAAAAAATGAAAAATAAAAGATCTAAGATTCGTATGTAATTCTTGTCAAAAGAAAATTGATTGTGACAAACAATTGAACATGACTTTGTGTGAACATATTACAAATAATCAATCAAACTTTAAATTTGTTTCAATTTTGAATAAAATTGAAGAATGTTTGATTGCACCACATTTTGCATTCACAAAAATATTCCAACTAAAATGATATGGACAATTTAAATTTGGTACAAAGTATATTGCTTTAATTATTGTATGATGATAGTTCAATTGCAATATTTTAAAAAAAACAATCATAATACAAATTCATATACACGTCAAGTTATGTTTGTTTTAACATAATGATATAACCTTTATAAGAAATTTGTTAAACTCCATTATATATATATAATTCCATTAGACCAAACTGGCAAAATTTAGTGGAATTAGCAAATACAAATGAAACTATAAAATTTTAAAAAAACACAATTGACACAAAATTGGAAATAAAAAACTAAACATGTTTGAAAAGGTAGTTGTTGAAGATTGCACACACACATTAGTGTAAAAAAATTTAAGTCATGAACATATTATTAATGACAATAACAAATCAATAATAATAGCTATTGGAGCATGTTCTCAACCTCTCATATTATTTTGTGATGCACATTCTAAATAATATAATTTTCCAATGGGCATCTAAAATCATCACTTACATGTATTTATCAAAAGATTGTGCAAGCAAAATTAACTAGTATAAATAGAAAGTTTGCATATCATATAAGTAATATATTTTTAAAAACAATCAAAATTCTAATTCATATTATCTTATGCATGGATTCATATCCGTAAAGAAAAATTGTTAAACCATGTTTTAAAAATTAATGATGTTTCAACTAAATTGAATCTAAATAAAATATTGAAATTAAATTTAGGATATAAAGAATTGAATTTCATAAGAACATCTCCAAATTATTTGGATCACCTTCGTAAAGATGTGTTGGCAATGATTAAGCAATTTGGCCCATTAACATTCTTCATGACATTAACAACAGGTGTAAACAATTGGTCAATTCTTGTAAAGACATTAAAATAATAATATGATTAATACATTGGTGAAAATTTAGGATTAATTTTTTTTAAATGAACATAAAATGAATATAATTTTTCATAAATTTATTTGAAATATTGATTTGATATTTGGTAAGGTGAAAGATTATTTTTTCATAACTACATTTCAATAAGCATGTTTGCTTCATGATCATGGATTATTCTGAGTACAAAATGCTCTTCCATTTGGTGTTTCAAGAAATGTAGAAATTGAATGTTTTATAGATAAATATTTAACAACTGATCAAATAAATTTTTCAAATGAAAAATTGAATATACAAATACATTAACATAAAAAACATGTAAAAAAAAATGTCAACCAATTTGTCGATTTCAATATCCAAAACCACTAATGAAAAATACAAAAATATTATTGCCCTTAGATGAACAAGGTCATATGCCAAACCATGATGAAATTAATATTAAAATTTATAAACAACTTGTCAACATGGGATTAAATGAAGATATTTCTTTTGAACAATTTTCACTAGATTTTAACATAGATGAAAAAACATATATTTTTGGATTACGATATAGAATACAAAACTAAATTTTAATTTTAAACGAAAATTGAATGATATATGTACAAATCTATTTGGCATACATGCAAGGCCCTTGTGGGGAGCAAAAATAAATGCAAAATTTATTTTAAATCCATATGTAACAAGATCATATTGTACTTTTTATTTAATAAAAATAGATACATCTATACATCTATAAATGAAAATCATATTAAACAAGTGTAAACACGAAAAAAAAAACATTTGAACACATTAAAAAGTTAGGAAATGCATTTTTAAATGCACAACAAATGTCAACACAACAAGTTGTACTGTAACCAAAAGAGAGGGACCCAGAAAAACAGACGACGCATACACCACCTGCCCTAGACCCTTGGCGCCTACGTTCTACAGATCTGTCTTATACCCATTAAGCATTGAACCTCTCATGCTCGATCCACCTGCATTCTCTTCTCTGACACATTATGTTTCAACAGACTACCGGGCACAACATCACAACATTCTCTAAACCACTTGTACACAAAATGAAGGTTCAAAAATGAGAGTTCTGGCATCATATTATCTAAGTATTTACATCCCGACAGCACAAGCAACTTCTGCCATCGTCAATCCTCATCAAAACAACTATGATAATTCCCTTAGTGTCCTACCTTCTGCCTCTCCAATTCCTCGCTTCTATCTGTCTACAGAAGGGGCTACTGCCTCGACCAAACGCAGCGGAAGATACTCTGCTCTAGCACAGCTCTTCTACAGACCTTCATCTCCCATCCTCCTTCTCTCTACTATCCTCTTCACTAGTCTGCTCCTTTCCTCACCAACTTGCCACTTGCCAAATTTCTTCTTTTTCCAAAAAAACCACTTTCTCCTGTCTTCCTGACCACTTTCCCCCGGCTTCTTCCAGAAGGTTCACTCGAATCCCAACACCTCTCCATGCAACTCCTCCACACCGTCATCTCATAATTGCAGCACCGACTTACACCATAACTCAGAGCCGCCATCCAGCCTCCATCCGATCACACCCATCATGCAAATATTCCAGCAAACAACTTTGAACAAACCAATTAGTACTTCCCATGCAGATGCAATGCAATGACGGCCGTCACAGACACAAAACGGCTCAAAGGTGTGCTAATTAATCTCCCTGATCAGTGGGTGCTCAAAATTCAGGGTGACCTCTTTTCCCATTACAGTACATGTAACATTATCCATACCATTATACCATTTGACAAAATCATTTCAATTTATAAATACATGTCAATAATAAAATAAAACATTTTTATTATTACCACAAAAAATAATACAAGGCTTATATCCAAATTCTACAGAAATCCATTGTAAATCATTAGTGGATAGTATATCAATTGAAATGAAGGATTAAATTATTATTTTTTAATAAACTTTATAGTTAATTATGATATAAAATTAAATAAAAGACGTATTAAAAGTTAAATATTTGTTGGGTTTCATTCAATCGATATAAATATCCATATAATTATTATATAAATTTATTTTTAAAATTTAAACCATTTAAAAAGATGGAACCCAATTTGCAAAATAATTATGATTCATGGAAATATGCTTATATAAAACAAAAAAAAATGATATAGAAAAATTTTCATATAGTTTTAACCCATCCAATAATTTTGATATTGAATGGGACAGCTTAGAAGCACAAATTAAAGAATACACAAAAATTTGTCAAACAAATGGATGGGAAATTTTATTTTCGAATGGAATAATTGATAATGCAAGTAATCCACATGAAAATTTATTATTCAATAATACCAAAGAAATTGAACCATATGATGTATCATATGAAAATTTTGCAAAATCAAAAAATTAAAATGTTGAAAATAAATTGTTAACGCATAATTTTTATAACAAATAGATGAATTCATAACATACAAAAAACATTCCTCACATATGACCCTTATAATGAAATAACTTTAACCAAGCTAAAATCATTAACATGGAGTGAACCTATTTCATTTTAAAGGTCTAATAATGATGTAAGGCAATGAATTATACCCCGCTTTTGTATTAATGTAAGCAAACATTACATTTGTTGTGGCTCCTATTTGTGACACCCACATTTCAATAGCCTTTTGGACCTCCTATAATCAACTAATGATTGGACTTTCCTCTCATTTGTCTTACAAGTAAATGGGGTGGCAACAATTTGTGAAGGGACATGGCGAAAGAGTGTTAAACCTGAAGAATTTTTATTTTATTTTATTGTATTAAAGGGTTTTCTAGGTCTACTACTAGTGTAATAATATTTTTTGGTCCTTCCATTTGTGTTGCAATAGGGTTATGCGGCATGTCCACATAATAACAAAGCTCTTTTATCTTGTTCATCAATTGTGTTTGCATTTTCAAATGTAATTGGTATGTTAAAGAACTCGTTTGCTATTGACCATTATTGATTTTCTTTTCTTTCAAATTTTGAATTAGAATGTTTTACTTCCTCCATGTTTATAGGTTGTGCCATGTACACTTTTACATGGCTGATTTTTTATCCTTAACTTTTGGATTTAGTGGTTAAATCCCTATAACTTTAAACCTAGATCTAATTTTTCTTTTGATAATCCTTGGTCTAGCACCTTATTCACCCACCTACCCAACATGATATTGTTTGGTTCATTATAATCATTTTTTTCCCATGACCCCATCTTTCTCCTTTTTGAATGTAGTTTTGAATGATTTGAAACATGAAACATCCAAGGGTTGTAGAACATGCCAAATATGTGATGGTAAAATAACCATGTTTGAACCAAATTGATGGGCTTGTTCTATTGTTTGTAGAATAGCATGTGATCCATGCCCATCTAGAATCAGTGGATGACAATTGGTAAAGTAATCCCACTAAGAATTGACCTCTTGAGAATACTTAGGAACTTTTTAACAAAAATGTTGTCATTTAAACCTTTTTTTGCATTGCCATACATGTGCTTGGTTTATAGTTTTTGATGTAATTTTTGCTTAATCTTTCACCCCTAAAATACAAAATGTTAGTAGAAATCTTCTTGCACATTAATTACACAATTCATAGTGAACCATTCTTTAGATTTTCAAACAATGTTATAAACTTGTTGTGAACCACCCTTTGCCCTTGCTTGTTTGCTTGCTTGAATTTTTGTTTCATCATTATTCCATGTGTGATATGTTGGGCAATTTTTTTTGTTGTATAGAAGTTGCAAATTGTTATAAAATGTTTGGCAAGATTGTTGATTTAATCCTTTTGCTTTACATACCTTGAATCTTTTTGCTTGACGAATAGACAGATTTAGATGGTGCCATTTAAACCAATACCACCAACTATCTTATGGAACCTCATTTTGAAATGGTGTTGGTCTGGTTTGGTGATTTCTATTACCTTTAGTTTTAATTGTTGTATGTTAATTGATAAACCTATTTTTTGCTTAGCCAAAATCCAAGTAAGTACTACAACATCTTCTTTTATTGTTAATACTCCTTTTACCCCAACCTTCTTCATTCATGTTTTACCATTTAAATGGTTACATAAGGAGCTTAAAGGTATGCTCCATAACCTACTTGCTTTCCTCAATGTGGCGTTGTTACTTTCTATTGCATCCATTGTTTTCTCAAATGCTTCATCTATCCACTTCCCTTTCCCATTCACTAATAAGATTCTATAAGCCCTTGGAAGCTTACATATGGGGTTTGACCTTGGTAGGATGTTTTTTTCGTTGTTGTTTGGTTGTTTGTTTAATGCCAGTCCTCTTTGTCTTTTGCAAGGCATAACATCATGGATTCCCCCTCCCTCTTTGTCCTAGCTTCAAGCTAGTGGGTGGAGTAAGCTTTGCCCCTATAAAAGGTACATTTTTATTCTTGTTGTAATCTACTCAAGAAAACAAAACAATGTTAATGT
>Ga0209208_10010891_pt1 | contig 11710 bp, 5 predicted proteins | sample S1TSphfallax_3_FD_187694 | JGI IMG/M metagenome (GOLD analysis project Ga0209208, IMG submission 187694) | Host-associated microbial communities from peat moss isolated from Minnesota, USA - S1T2_Fd - Sphagnum fallax MG (SPAdes) (version 2) | ecosystem: Host-associated > Plants > Peat moss >...
GAGGAGGTGTGAGAATCTCGAGAGCACTACTGAGACGACATTTCTCACCCCCACTGAATCCCCTTAAATGTCAATCATCGACATGGGTGTTGGCACATTCCTGCAAACCCATTTGTTAAATGGTGTTGTTCACGATCTCTCTCTTCTCCACTCTTGTTATCAACACATGAGATAATGATAAACATAGATCCATTGCATAGTGCAAATACTCCATTATCAGAGTTGCTATCAAATCATCTGATTATGTCACATATGCCTATAAGTAAAGCAAGTGCACAAGGAGCTAATCTTGGATGATGATGATGATGATGATGATCCCTTCCCTTTCATTCCCTTGTGAGAAAATTGTCTAGAACTTGACCTCCAAGAATATTAGAGCTCTTTGATGAGAAAAAGAGAAAGAAAGTTGGAGACTCAAGACTTGAAATGTGCAATACTTGAGTTTAAAAGTTACAACTGCAATTCCATAACACATATTGAGTTTTGTTCTTCCGATTGTGTCTATTGAGAACCTACAACCACAATTCCGCACATAGTTTTGTTATTCCAGTTGTGTCCATTGAGCAAGATTTCTCCAATCTATAAAACAATCATCTTCAATAGTCTATGTTCATATGCCACAAACAACAATAAGTTACACAATATTTGATCACCCTTTGTAATGAAGTGTAGTCTTAATGCAAAATCCAATTTGTTAATTAATTTTGTTTCAAGAGTTTATTTGTTCTTGATCTTGAGCTTCGACATGGTGCATTTGCAAGAAGGCTTTTTTTTTCACGTGGTGCACCATGGTTTTTTCTTACTTGCAAGAACATCGAACATTGTTGATTTGTTGGATCCACTTGGCCCCATGATCGCCATAATCAATCTTGGTTTTGCATATTTTGCAAGAAAGGATTTAATTTTATACACAACAAACCAATCTGATTTCCATATTATAGTATATGACATTTCAAAAAAATCTTGAATGAGCAAACGAGCGAGGTTTTTTTTTTTGGCAATATTTTGGTTGATCAATTTGTAATACATAAAATGAGTTGTTTCAATTGTGTTCAGTTACTTTGAATTAGATTCAGTGTCATAACAACAAACAAAAACAAGGAGATGGTCAATGGGAGAAGTTTTCTCTTTCTTTACAAAGGAAGCCTAAAGATGGAAATAGTGATAGGGAAATGGTCAATGGGAGAAGCTTTTTCTTTCTACGGCACAAACGCACTCGTTATAACTAGCTACCTTCCTACTTTTCAACATTACATGGATTTAATTTTATTATATTTTGACACATGGTTACCTATCTTCCCACTATTTGGCATAAATGAATTTTATTTTATTAAATTTCAACACAGTAAAAATTAATTTCAAAATTTTTGACTATTTAAAATTTTAAATAATTAATACCGAACATTAATCATAGGTATGGTATTGCATAGCCCTACAAATACCTAGAAGGAATACAATACCCTCGTGAGGATATTTTGTAAACAATATGGATTAAATTATTTTAATCCAGGCTATTAAAGGGGTATTGCTTGTGCCCATAATTACTCAATGGGTGTGCAATACCTCTCTTAAGGTATGTCAAAAATCTTTTGGATTTCATCACATATTTATTGAAACGTGAAGGGGTATTACCTAAACCTACAAGGAAAATAATACCCTATTTGGAGTAATCTGCAAACACCATGGGTTCAATTATTTTAGTTTGGGTTGTCGAAGGGTTATTGTTCATGCCTTCTATATTCAATTCACATGCATTACCTTTCTTCGAGTATCCCATAAAACCTTTGGGCTCCATAACACATCTTTTGGAATTTGGAAGGGTATTACATAACTTTAGCAAAACCTATAACGAAAGCAATACCCACATCATTTTGCAATAATATCGTAAACCATGAAACAAAAGATTTTTAAAATATATATTTATTCCATGTTTGTTATATCATGCTAGACATATTGATTCAAATAAATGAAGGTATTGCAAAGTTCTTCACAATGATGGTAAAATGGATTACTTGAATAAAGTTATGGAGTTTAAATGCAACACCTGCATCATCTTGGGATATTTGCATTCACCATGAAATGTGGATGGGTATTGCATAGCCCTACCAAAACCTAAAATGAATACAATACGTGCACCATGTTATGATAATATCTTAAACCGTGATACAAATGAAGGTATTGTCAAGTTAGTCACATTGATGGTAAAACATAATAAAATTATCAAGGTATTACATGTACACATCATAATTTTGTTGAATAACCTTATACCATCAATGTGCTCAATATTGCAATACCTTCATGTACATATACCAACAATTATGCATTGGTCCATTTATGAATTTAAAAATGTCTTTCCACTATATTTAATGTTTACTTAAAAATTTAACATTTTTAAAATTAAAATATTATATATTTAAGAATGCAACAAATTTAATAAATCCACGCAATTTAATTAAGTAGAAAATTTTTAATTTTATTTTTGTGTCTCATTGTCAATGGACTTATTAATAATGTAATAAACATAATGCATTTACACTTCAAGATTTTGCTCAATACCATCAATGTGACCAATTTTGCAATTTGGCATGATATATGAACATGGATTAAATATGAGAAAACAAAACTCAATATATTTCATGGTTAATGACATTATGAAAAACACAAAGGTAATGCAAGTACATTTATAAAGTTTGTTCAAATAAACCTTATACCTTCAATGTGGTTAATTTTGCAATACTTTCATTCCAATTTGCATTGGTCCATTAGTGAATTATTGTCATTTATGATGTTGAAAATGACTTTAAACTATAATGTTTAATTAAAATATTAGCAAGGTAAAACAATTGGGCAAATATTTTATCTTAAAAAATTATACATATATTTCAAATATTAATTAATTAATTATATCATGATTTCAATTTAAATATTTCAAAACTAAAAATTGATAGATTATGCACCATTGAATAATAAACAACCATAAATTTATTCAAATAAACTTCACATGTGTTTTAAGTTTAATAAAAGATGAAGTAAATACATATTTTAATACAAAAAAAAGACGAATTGAAGTGTGACAATTAGTGTTCATTAATGCCATTTTTGATATGATATTCCCTAAATTTCAATTTCCATAAAATAAACATGATATTACATGCATTAATTAAATACACATCATTAATAAATTATATTTTGGAAAGTTTTGGTAGGGTTATGCAATACCCCAAATAATGTAAAAAAAGTGTGATTGAGCCAAAAACATTTCTACGATACCAGACAAAGGTATTATAATTTAATTCCATCCTTCTAGCCATGAGCAATGCCCCTCAGATAGTTTAGGCATAAAATTATTTAACCCATGGTGTTTTACAGAATACCCCAATTAGGGTATTGTTTCCCTCTAGGTGTTGGTAAGGTTATGCAATACCTCAAATAATGTAAAAATATATGTGATTAACCCTGGAACATTTATGGGATATCGGACAAAGGTATTGCAATTTAATTCCATTCATTTGGCCATCAGTAATACCCCTCGGATAGCTTACACGGAAGATGATTTAGCCCATGGCATTTTACAAACACCCCAATTAGGGTATTGATTTCCTTTAAGGTTTTTGGTAGGTTTATGCAATACCCTGTTAATTGTCAAAATATATGTGATTAACCACTTAACATTTTTGGGATACTTTGAAAAGGGTACTGCAACTTCACTTCATCCTTCTAGTCACGAGCAATACCTTTTTGATAATGTAGGCCAAAATGAATCAATACAAAATACCCCAATACATGTATTGCAATACCCTTCATAGTGTCCAATCATAGTTGGTTAGCCCTAAAGCATTTCTTGGATACTCAAAAAAAGGTATTGCATGTTTCTAGATTATAAATGTTGGGTATTTTAGTTGAATTGGGTCTATACAAGCAAGAAACTTTCATTGTTTTGTGCATTACTTGGAGTTTTAGATTTCACTATTAATTGCATATAGTTGTGATTAACGATTATTCATTGACACATATTGGTTACCAAATCATTTAGATAATACTTTAATGCATGCATTAGAGTTTTTTTTCCAATGCAAATTATGCATAATCCAATTTGATCGTGAAAGGTGTAAAAGGTTAAGTATAAATGAAAATTGAGTCACACATATTAAGTCTCAATATGGGTACAAATGACAAACCTTTATTTATTTTTTAATCCTTGTCATAGACACCACAATCACCCATCGTTTGCATTATCGCTTACACCAACATAGTCGTTTGCATCATCGTTTGCACCAACATAGTCACATGCATCATCGTTTACATCATTGTTTGCATCAACATAGTTGCATGCATCATTGCTTGCACCAACATAGTCACCTACATCATCGCTTGCACCAACATAATCACCTACATCATCATTTGCATCATCATTAATTTTTAGTTAACTCTTAATTCATTACTAGTTATGAGGTTTTTTAAAAAAATCTTTGGTCGGTGCACACATGGAAGCCTCTATGGAAATTTCCTTGAACTATGAAGTTTCTCAAAAAACTTCCTTGGTTAGTGCACATATGGAAGCCTTTATGCCATGACTAAGTCCCCCAATGGGGTATAAATAGGGGTAGGACCTTGCATTACCTTAAGTCTGTTCAACACCAGTTTTGGATATTTTTTCTTATCATAACTTATGTTTTCATACGTTATCAAAATAAAGTTTTGTTTCAATCATCTTACAACATATACCATGTTTTTACCTTTTGTCTTTGTGTTTTTTATTTTGGATTAAACTTAGGCTTGCATTTCTTGTGATTTTTTTTCTTTGTTACGTCCTTGGTTTAATTCATGTTCTTTTAGTTTTTCATGTCCATTACAGTTTTTTTTTTATGAGTATCTAAGTGTTCCATCCTTGTTTTGTGCCAATCTTTCATCCAATTGATGAAGTTCTTAAACCCATCATCCACCCAATGAAATACCATTCTTGGGTGCATGTATTCGTTGACTCAAACAAAACAAAGGTGGTGAATGTTTGATCCAACTCCTTGAAGAAATGATGTTGCATGGTTGTACAATTCAACACTTGCACTCAAGGTACATTCCACATTGATCTTGGCCATTATTTCATGCAAACGGATTAAGGTTCGATCCATGGGTGCGAATGAACCTTCCAACACATCTACATTTCAAAACAACTATTTTCATCCATGGTCGTAAACCCCCAAATGTCAACAATGCTAACCTCATCAACCGAATCTTAGTTGTAATCCTCATCATTGGACGCACCATCATCCAATTGTAAGTATGTTGGGTTAGTAAACATGCATTTCAAATCACCATAGTGGGTTCCATAATATGTGCCATGATACTCAACGATATTCTCCAATATAAAATTGGTACATGTCAATAGAACAACAATTTGATGCTTGCAAAAGTTACCTCACAATGCCCATTCGTAAATGCAACTTGCATACTTAGTGAAAGGGGCAAGGATCTTGTAAGTAATACCATGGTGTTGGCTTCACACCTGCCAAACATCATCACCATCATCCCTTTCAAAGGTAGGTGAGATCACATCGATGTGTGGAATCCAACTAGTTTTGTTAGCATGTGCCACCACAAGTTGTGCCATGACCTTGTTTTTTATGAACCCTTACCTTTTCATCTCAACTTGGTACATATAATGTTGTGCCACAATTATGGTTAGCTCCACACTAACTAGTCAATGTGGTGCCCCCTTAAACCTTTGGTCTCAAAAGAAAATCAATGTTTCAGAGGTCTGTGATAAGACTCTATGCTAACTTGTGTGTCTTGATTTGAGTGTGGGACTCGACAAAGCCTAACCATCCAAAGTTTTGCATGGACATGCATAACATACTTTCAACCCATGATGTAATTTGAATGTGTTAAAACTGAACATGCATCTAGGTCCAATTTTTTTGAGGTGTACCAAAATCTTATCATTATGTCACATTAAATTTTTTTTTTTTACATAGTCATTTTTTATCATGTAAATACACATTTATGGATGATTATGATGGAATCTAGAATTGTAATGGCTTAAAATATAGTTTTTTTGAAAAATTTGACAACTTTTGATTCATTATGTTTTATGGGGATCAAAATATAGGGTAAAAAAAAATTATAATAAGGACTAGGCCCTTTTCATCTTGTGTGGTACACCTTAAAGGATTTTCACCCATCCAAGTAATGCATCTATAGCAAAAAGGTTTAAATTATGCCATATTTGGAAAAGGGACCTTTTATTTATTAAGTTGGTAATAATAAGCCCAAAAGTATTTTTTCCAGCCAACACCAAGTTGTAAGTTATCAAAATTCACCACCACCACCTCCCTCCCACATGCCTTGATATCATCAATGGTTTCATTTGGGTTGATGGACATGAACATCACCATCTAGAGGCGATCAAGTACTACACACCTAACCTCTAAATCCTTGATTTTTTCCATGGAATGTGTGCCATGCTTTCAACACATGCCATGTGCAAAAAAAAATTGGGATATAATTTCAACCCCACACAATCGTGCCGTGGTGCACCCAACATCAATGTGTTTAACATGGTCCTTACCATGAACAATATGTTTATGGAATCCCCATGTTAATGTAGTACCAAAACATGAGACAATGCAACAAAAAATAAAAAATCAATATACAACCTATCGCAATGCTCGGAATTCTTCTGGGGCATCATCCATAATGAAACATGATGGTTTCCAATCTAACATATGTGAAAAAAAATTTCCCATAAGGCATTCAACCACTCCACCAAGTTTTCACATGTTTGCCAATTAGTGATAACCCAAACAACTAGCACCCTTGTGCGATGAAAATCAAATGCCATCAATATGAATAAATGGTACTTCACATTGTTGGTGCCAAATGTGGCATCCATAAAAATAAGCCTATTGTGACTAAATTGGAACATGGCCTGAAGTTATGTAGGTGTCTAGATCCTTATGGTGAAAGGGACATGCACTAGAAGAAAAACACATATTTCCAAATAGTTTTTATAACAAAAATATAGTCGCAAGTGACATTTGCAACTAAAATCCCCCTTATTGCTTTGGACAAGTTATATGTGATATTAGTTGCAAATGAAAAAAAATACTGAATGAATGAAAAAATCAATAAATACAAGTGCATCCTTTGATTCCATTATATACATATTGTCACATGCAATTATTTGGTTCACTATTGAGGGCAAATGATGTGCTATCATGTGTCCCAATATTTAATTATTTAAAATAAATAATATTATTATTCTGAAATAATTTAAATTGTTCAATTCACATGCTTAGATGATATATATTATGACAAATGGCATTTAAAAATGAATTTAATACAAAATATTAATATTAGGTTGGTAGGTACCTAAGTAAGTACACAAATAGGTGCCAACAAACTTAGGTTAAATACCTACTTACCTATTTAGGTAAAAAGGTAGGTCCATAGGTCCTACCTTCCTAGGCTAAATGCCTAAATAGGTATTTAGGTAGGTAATACATAGGTCAACCTAAGTGAGTAGGTCAAACTAGGCACCTACTTAACTAGGTAGATAAGTAGGTTGGGGAGGTAAGTAATTTAAAATTTTGAATAATTTTTTGTTTTTGTTTTGGCTTAAGCCTTTTGAATTGCCCATCCCATGTGCATACATTTTTTAATGTGAAATTAGATGACCGCACCTTTTGTTTATATAATGTTCAAACTAGGAATGGAAAATAAACAATATGAGACAAGTTTTGAAATTGCAACTTTTTCACAAACTAAGTTGCAACTTCAAAACTTTCCTCACGCCTTTTTTTTTTAGTTTTTAGATTTTTAAATAATTCAAATACATGGCTCATTAAATAATTAGATAATCATTTGATTAATAATGATTAAACTTAACATATATTTAAAATATAAACTATACACTACAAATATTAAGTATTCATTATCATTTATTTAAATAATTAATAAAATTTCAATATTTAACTAATTAACTATCTAGTTACTCACAACTTGTTAATACATAATTCATCGATAAATAAATAACTGAAATATTTTAAAATATTTCCTTACTTTAAAAATCTGGTCGAATTATAGATAATATAATATAATTTAAAAATATTATATTATTATATTTTAAAATATTAAAAATATTAATTTTCAAATAAAAATAAATTATTAATAATATTAGAAAATAAATTCCTACGCAAATTATTTATTTTAAAAGTAACATTAAACAAATTACTGTAATTACTATATAAATACATTTATCATGTATTTATTTTTATTGATCAAATAAATGTTTTTTCCATTGGTAATTAATAACTATAAATACAATAATATGCTGAACATATATTAATATTTTTTTATTACTGTAATATTACTGTAGATATATTTATAATAGATAAGTAATTACAGAACTTTTTTTATTAAAAACATTTACTGTATAATAATTCCTGCAATTATAATCATTACAATAATTATTTTAAACTACATTATAAAAATTCCAAAATTCTAATTCAGATTTAAAGTTATAAATTACAGAATGTGAATAATTTTGCTCAATTAGAAAATAATTATGAAATTAATATAATTAATTCTTATCTGAAATAATTATAATGATTATAAAATAATGTAAAATTAGTTACAATTGATTTATTCTACTGTAATAATATAAATAATATAATATAAAAACTGATGTTGTAACGATAACTATTTAATGTAACTTATAATTAATAAATAGATTATTTATAATGATCTATAAAAGTGATATTTTATGAACAAATAGTTACAAGAAATAAATATGTTAATTTATTATATTAAAATATATGTAATTATGGTCATAGTATTAATTATTTTAGTTAAATTATGATTATTCTAAAAACCTAAATAAGAACTAACTTTATTAAATATAAATAATATATTATAATAATATAGTTTGGTTATAATTTAATCATTCAAGTATTGTAATTCTATCTAGCAAGTGAATTAAGTAATTATAATGATTTTATGTTATTATAGAGTAATAATTATTAATATAAACTTTTATGTTTTCATATGAACAATTTACTGTAAATAAGTAAATAATAAGTAATACATATAATTATTTTGATGTATCTTTGTTTTTAAATATAGTAATTACAGCAACTTTGTTCATTATTTGAAGATTATTATAAAATTTTGAAATAAAAATCTTAACTATAGAACATAACTTCTCAATTAGGATACAAAATTTAATTATTATTTTAAAACATAAATGTTGAAAATAAAATAGTTGTTTTTATGATTGGGAATTATCATTTTAAGTAATGTGAATTTGTTTGTTGGAATATTATTTATTCTTTGTACATAAACAATCATAAATAATAGGTAAAATAATTATTTTAAATATTTTAAATTTGTAGTAAAATTATTCATATATTTTATGATATAATAACAATTATATATTTTAAGTACATACTTAAATATTCTAGTATACTAGAATGTAATTCTTACAATTATAAAAATTAAACTAATTCATCTAATTATAGTGGCAATATTTTTATTTTTAAAAATATTAAAATTGAATATTATTAATAATTAAGCTGGATTATAAATTATGTGTATATTATAATTAATGTTTAAGTTAAGTAATTATTATGATTTTATAATAATTACATATTAGTTAAAATAGTTTTATTTTTATTATAAATAAATAAATAAATAAATATTTTATTTGAAATTATAAGTAATTTTATGTAATGAAAATAATATAATTACAGTATTCATATGAATGATTTGAATTACAATACAAATACTATGAATATTAAGTTTAATCATAAATCAAATGATTATTAATATTGATGTATATAGACATATGTTGATTATGATTAAACATTACTTTGCTTGCAACTATTAGGACTTTAGATGGTTACTCTTGGATGAGAAATTCAACTCATATATAGATGTCAACTAATTTAGGCACAAATTAGTCACAAGTTGATTGTAGGTGATTGGATTGTTGTTAGCATGATGTCACATTAATTGTAGAAGGCAAGAATTTTGTTGTAAAAAACCAAATAGAAGCAAGTAGTTGTGAATGCATTGGTCACATATTGACCTTTTTTTTTCTAGTGACGAATCCCATTCACTCGTCACTTACATCCTGGACATAAAATACATCATTAGGATGAACACAAACCCATGATTGAATGGAAAGCGTCGAGTTTGTGTGCAAGCACCAAGTGCCCCTCTTGTGCTTTAGGTCCAAGTAGGTGATATCTTGGAGTTAGTAGGAAATCATCCCAGGTCATCCATTCACTTGCATTTGCCCATGCCCACCAAATTTCTTTGTGCTTGTCATAAATTGAGGTTAGGGTACACTATGAAGCAAATTTATACCCCTAAACCTTAGCACAACCCATAAACAAGCAATAGTTCACAAATGGAAAAAAAACATCACATGACTATTTTATGGCTATCTAGACTTATGCAACATAAAATAAAATAAAATACATATCCTCTTGGAGACCATCAATTGAATATATGTAGGGCTTTCAATCTAGATGTGCAATACCCACATGTAATTGATACTTCCATGACCGTCCATATGCAAGGGGGAACAAAATACCCTAAGTAAAAACAAAAACAAAAAAATCATTAATTAAACCTTAATTTGAAAAAAGTTAATGAAAAAATTTAATAGAAGTCATGGTGTGTTTCTTACCTCTTGCTTTGATCTTTGCTTGTGAGCCTTTCTCCACTTTCTTTGAGAGAAAAAGGGGAAAAAAATTGTATCGTGGCATATATGTGCAAATGCAAGATCCCCCTCAAAATTCATATTAGGTCTCATTTTAATTAGGCTTAAAAGGCGCAAAAAGTCATAAATATTTGTTGCTTCCATAACCCAAAATTCTAAAACCCTACCAATGTCTATTTGTAATACCCTTACATAGGGGAAGACAATTACTTTAATGTTGCCCTTATGAATTTTGCTAAATGAACAAGACCAAGTTCCATGCAATACCTTCATTTTATTCTTTCTTGATTGTTTTCAATTGTTCTGGGGTCTCTTGGAGTGCCCACCAAGTAGGTAGGTGTAGCCATGTAAGTGCGATTTGGTACCTACTCAAAGTGTTCGAAGGTAGAAAAATAGATGGGGGGTGGGAAGGCGGGTGGGGATGATAGTAACACATTTTAAATTTATAGGTTAATAGGTAGATGGGGAAGAGTTCACTTTCAATTTAAATATATAGGTGAGTAGGTTAGTGGGGGACAATGGGGAGTAGTAGGTGGGTGGGTGGGAAAAGTTTCAAAAGCAAATAAATAAATAGATAAATAATTAATTAATTTTTTAAAAATGGGGGGCGGGGGTGGGTTCCATAACATATCTTTTGGAATTTGGAAGGGTATTACATAGCCCTAACAAAACCTAAAAGACAAGCATTACTTGCATCATTTGCGATAATATTGTAAACCATAAAAGAAAAAAATGTTTTAAAAAATACTTGGAGGGGTATTGCATAGCCATAGCAAAACCTAAAGTCCCAAGCAAGACCTTTTTTGGTTTGTCACTCAAGCAAGATGTTTTCTGTAGAAGAGTTGTTTTTGCAATTCCATTATTGTTTGCAACTAGGATGTAAAGATGAATCTTTTGAAGAAAAAGGCTAAACAACAACAGTGTTCAAAGAGCACCTTGACACTTTTCATACTAGTAGTGGCACGTTGACCTTTTGAAACTCTTTTA
>Ga0209208_10010892_pt1 | contig 11710 bp, 9 predicted proteins | sample S1TSphfallax_3_FD_187694 | JGI IMG/M metagenome (GOLD analysis project Ga0209208, IMG submission 187694) | Host-associated microbial communities from peat moss isolated from Minnesota, USA - S1T2_Fd - Sphagnum fallax MG (SPAdes) (version 2) | ecosystem: Host-associated > Plants > Peat moss >...
CAATTTCACTGAAATGTGATCAAGTGTTCCTTAATAACTTTTGGTACCCTTTCCTTTTTAGCTTTTGATGATGGATTTGCCAATGAATCAAAATAGATCGACATATTTTTTCAATATGTGGTGGTTCTTTAACAGACATTGTCTTCACCTTTGAATGCCATTGTGAGTGTCAATTAAAAGAGCGAATGGAGAAAAGATGAATTTGGAACTAGAATTTGAATATTTGTGTGAGGATTTGTTGACCTTGATTACGTTTTCAACCATTCATTTTCGACAATTAAATTGATTATGTATGAAAGCAAGGTCCTTTCTTTTGTCGAAATTGTATGTGCACATCTAATTACTTGTTACTTATGTCTTGAATCTTTAGGTGACTATTGTTTACACCACAATATTATTGAGTCTTAAAATCCTTAAATTGCATGAACGTAACAAGCTTATGCTTCAAAATGCATGTTTGTCTCTTCCATTGGGTGTTTCAATTTTTGTGTCAAGTGAATGACCTTGAAGTGACTTTTTTTACATTAAAATGTTTAAAATCCTTGAATGTGTCAAGTTTTCCCAATATCCCAATTAGGGTTTCATTTGTGCTTGTAATCAACAACAACCTCCCAAAAACCCAAAATCCATATTATGTTTTAGTCTTCAAAGTGCATTTGTCTCCCTTCCATTGAGTGTTTCAATCCTTGCTTCAAATAAGTGACCTCAAAATGACTATTTTTCACCTATAATGTTATAAATTCGTAGTTGAGTGTGTCAAGTTGTCATGATATCCCAATTAGTGTTTGCAAGACAAAGTGTCCATTTTTTAGCATCATTACATCATTTTTTCTTCACCCTTATGGATTGAAATTTGTTTCATGTCAAATGATTTTTTAATTTTATGAAAAGGGTCTCATTCACATGATTTTTATATAATTTAGTGTGATACAAAAATGAAATCATTTTAAACAAACAAATTTACATTACATAGGGGACTTTTAATCACAAATAAATTATAGTGGCACAATCCTTTTTAAAGTTGTGAATGGACTTGCTACTATCATGGTTTGTAATGAAATGACACCATTTTCTTTTTAAAAATCTAAGCCTAGGTTTGTAATCACTACTACAAAATGTGGGTGCAGTTCATTAATCCTTGTTCATTAGACCAGTGAATTCACTCAAAGTCCAATGAGATCACTTAGCGTACATGGACACCTCTTGTTGTAATAAATTTTAAATGAATTTTCCCAAACCATTTCAACATCATATAAAAAATTTACATGGACTTTTAATGACATTAAAAATGAACCAAAAATGCAAAGTTGATCACGTCACAATTTTTTTAAGAATTGAGATAAGTTTTTTTACAAAAATTGTAGCCTACACTATAATACATTGACATGTGGCATTGATTTTATAAAAAGATGAGTATATTAACAAAATTTCAAGTTTACATTTTTGGTTTATAAAAAATACACTATGAAAAAAACTATTAGGGATTAAAAAATGTGGTAAAAAGTGGTTCACTCTAGCTTCGAAATACCTAATTAAGGTTTTGTTTGTGCTCGTAATCAACAACAACCACCTCTCAAAACCCAAAACTATTTTTTGTTTCAAAGTGCATTTGTGTTCCTTCCATTTATTATTTCAATTTTTGTTAAATGACTCTTAAGGAAATATTTTCCAAACCAAAATGTAGTAGAATCCTTGAGTATGGAAAATTGAACTAAGGTTCTAGTTTAAGGTTTTGTTTGTGTTTACAATTAATAAAAAGGTCCCAAAAACCATAATTTAGTTTTAGTTTTGTGGTGTAATCGTGTGCTTGAGTTCATTTTGATTTATTTCTTCATATGGTCATAATGCAAATGGTAAAGATTTAATTTAAATGGTGACCTTTTGAAATATTATGATCATGATGGTGTTGATGATTTTGGAAATGGGGTTAGATGAGGATTTAAGGTTAATGGTTAACTCAATTTCAACATAAGGTGAATGCAAGTTATAATGGCTCATTTGAGGTAGATGTAAGATTCCCAAGAGTCCCTAACATGTTTTTATGTAATATCAATATGGATATGGTTTTAAATTCCAAGATTTCATTAATGTAATATTTGACTACTATAGTTTCATTCATTTATGAAACTTTTTAAAATTAGGTGAAAACCCATATTGAAAAATGTTGTTGGTTGGTATGGTGAAATACTTTGGATTTTTATTTTTTAAACCCATAAAATCCATAAGAATAAAAGACCACTTAAATATTTCTATCATGGACCCATTGGGCATATTTTTTGTTGACAAAACTCAAAAAAAAATTTCAAAAGGACTTTTGAAAATAAGGTCCAATTTTGACCCTTCAAAAGTTCATAACTACCATTTGGTTAAGGTTTCACAAAAACATATTTCACACTTAACTTGATCATTTCATTATTCAACCCATTTTTGGAGTGAAATTCAATATGAATTATTGAATTTCTTAACAATCTAGCCAATTCACTAGTCATATTTTTTATTTCAAAAGTCCACTATTGATAATGAATGCATTATTTTCACAAAATAATTATGCAAATGTTTTCATAATCAAGTTGTTAATTTAGAATGAGTCATCATTCAATGTATTTAAGATTAAATTATTCACCGTAAACATATAAACACAAAACACCTTATATAAATTGCCATTATGATACCAAAAGTGAACCACTATGGCTTGCATTTAACCCCTTGATCACATTGTCTATTTCTAAAAACATTGCAACCCCAAGCAATGTGGACCTATAAGCAAACTTTGCATGGGAGTTATTAAAAATTCAATTGGCCTTCAATAAAAATCCCAGATCCTTCACCACGAGTTCTTTCCACCTTGGCATTTTTTTGTGGTCAATGACAATAATAAGCCAAATCTTGTTAGTACTCAAACCATGTGTTGCCATTTTGTTTCCAAGATGTATAATTCTAACAATAACACTAAGAAGCAAAAAAATGTGATCACGTATGACCATAAACAAAGGATTATTTCTATGGAGAAACATATCTTGTCTAAGACTCTAAACATCCAACTACTTGTTGGAGGTGGATGAGTGCCAATTTAATTCCTACTATATAAGAACAATGTTGAGAAAAGTCCAAGTAGAGAACATGTGTTGGGTATGGGGCTATCATGAATCATTTTGGGAATATCAATATTAATAATGAAGCGGATGCAAAACAAAAGAAATTCATGGAGGACTTGCTACTATTTGTTCCCAAAAGTTATATGTTTATTTCTATTGTGGAAAGTCAATGGTTAATGCATTTGGTCATGCATAAAAATCCCCAAGTTATGTTTCAAAACCAAAAGCAAATGGTTCAACATGTGTCCCTTCATTAGTGGTCAAAACCATGGAATGATATGATATGCCAATTTTGGATTCTTGTGTTATAACAATTGTTTCTTTGATTTATAAATGTCCATATTTAGACTTGAAACATTTGTTCTTGTGATTAATTTCATCAACTCACACTAAGTAGCTTGCCATGTGACAATGGGATTTTTTGAAGCCACTAATATGGTTGGAGTTACAATGCTAGCATTGTTGAAAGATCTATTGTCTCCTTACAATTTTTCAACAAACTAATTGCCTATGTGAACTATGAAGGTGGCAATGAGTTCATGTTTGCACAAGCTTTCAATTCTATGGTTAGATGTAATCTTGTAGGACTTGTAGCTCCTTAGCAAGGGTCTTTATTTGGCCACACTTTTAATAACACATCTTAATATGCTTGCAATTTAATATACAAATGTATTCCTTGGCTTTTGGGAGGTCAATTTGAAGGCCACCCAAATTGCTTTGTAGAAAACAATTACTTGGACTAAGAAATGTGACAAAGGATGCAATTAATGGAAAAGGGTGTGATTTGATGTAGATATATGTCATCGAAAACTAAAAACTTTTGTGAATATTAAGTTTGCTAGTAAGGTGATTATCTTCCAAGATACCTTGCAACATCAGGTTGCCATTAATTTTGGTTATGGGAGGCAAAGAATTTTGGAGTTACAAGGTTGTATGCTAGATGCATATGGGTGCTTTGCAAAATAATTTGTGAAACGATCCTTTTTATTGTGAAACAATGTATCCTCCTTTAAACACAAGGTTATTGGATATTTTTGGATGTCTAAAATGCTAGATTTTCCATAAGTGTGTGTATGCAAAGTGACATTTAGCAATACAAAACCAACTCCACCAACTTTGTGAGGGGGGACTTGGAGTTTAAATTGCATGTAATATGCATGTGTATGATAGTGAAGTCTTGGCAATCTTAGTTCCATTTTTGGCATTTTCATTTACTTACAATGTTAACAAGGCTCACAAGATTCTAACATTGATGTTGGACCCATGCTTTAAATCTTTTGATGTGTTGAAAACAATTGTAATAATGGAAAAAATTATATAAATGGTGGTAGAGTATGATAACAAGACTTTGATGCCATTGTTAGTGGTTGCTTTTTCAATTCCAACATCCTAGCATTATTGGTTTTACTAAACCGCCAACATTTTATGATGATGAATCCATTTTTGGGGGAATGACCCCAAATGAAACTACTTTGCATGGGTTGTTAAAATATGAATTTTAAATATTCAATCATTTATGTGTGAAGCCCAAAGATTGTTTACTACCATGACCAAGTGGAAGTCCCATCAAATACAATTTCCAAACATTTCGTTTGTTGCATGGAAAATATTTGGGATTCACTTGTCCCAAATTGACATTGAGAATGTCTTTTTTATAGTTAGAATGTTGACAACTTTGTGATGTTGTAAGGTTGGAAGTTGATAATCTTGACAAACTCATCATAATTATGAAAAATTGGTGTGGGTGCAAATTGGATGATAGGAATCACATCAACCCCTTTAAGTGAATATTTAAGGGTTTGAGAATATTTTTCAATTAAATAAATATTTAAAATTATCATTATACAATTATGTCAAAATTTGTTTAAAATGTTTCAATTTCAAATATTTTAAACATGTAATTATGTTATTGTTTAAAAAATTAGTTACAGGGCTTTTAGATTGGTTTATGATACTTTTAATTCATTAATTTGGCTTCAAAATTTTAGAACATGTACGCCAATATATTGAAAATAACATTGGATAAAAACAATTTCATCTGTAATTTTTTTTCTTAATATGTTCAATACACAAAATTATATTAGTTATCATAAGTTTCGGTACATATTAACATGACTACACCCATCAATTAATGCAAGGGAAAATTGCCCATGAGAAAGGCGATCCATTGATGAATTATTTATAAAAGAGGTGAAAATCATTGAAAAGAACAATAATATGTTGGACACAACTAACTATTTCAATGTTGATAAGTTGGAGTGATGGATATGAACATCGATGAACATTCTTTTTGTAGGTTTGAGAAATGGTATCCTTCAATTTCTCATTATGTAAAGATTAACTCCCTTAAATCTTTGCAATATGTCCTTTGTTGATTAGGATGTAATGTTTTTTAATAAAATAATGAACAAAGAGATATGATGACAAGCTTTAGGTTTTAGAACCACTTGGGTCTTGGAATTTTCCAAAAAAATGAAAACAAAATGAATGAATGTAATTTGGGTTTTAGATGCGTGTTGGAGGAAAACGAGAAGAAATTGGGGGTTTGTAAAGCTCTAGGTTGGTTTTTATTGAAGGGAGTTATGTTTAGTTTAAAAAGTTATGTTTAGAAAGATCGGAATGTTTGTGAATGTCTTTGAAGATCGGGAGAACCCGACTAAGGGGGTTCAAATGGTCATTAAAGCTTGATGGGGTTTTAGTACCATTTCACATTTCACTTGGCAATATTGTGATTCAAGTAAAGCATGTCTTTTGAGGCGGGGCATATGTTCAAATGTGGGATATTTGTAGAGAGAATGTGAGAGCGCAAAGTTGTAAGTTGAATGGGTTTATGTGTTGGTCAAGGTTTATGTGATCAATAATGTTGAAGATTAACGGCAAGAATTCAAGATGATATTTCATGATGCAAAGTCTTAGAAAGTGGAGCATCATGAGAGACTTGATCCCAATGATCTCATTTTGATGTTTTGGAGCATTGCATAGTGTAGGACTTTGTTATTTGGCAATAGTCATACTTCACAAACTTGATACTTGTGACATTGCATTTGTGGCAAGTATGTGTTATAGGTGATGAAATAAAATGTAGTAGGAGTTGTGTTTGAGTTCAAGTTACCTTTGCGATGCAAGGAATGTGATATATTGGCATCTAGAAAATTCAACTAGACATTAGAAAATTACTCCATGATCTAAAATGAATCTTGTAATGCACATTTTGTTTGTGAATTTTGTGAGTTGATCTTTTCTTGGTGAGGAATTTATTTTCTAATTTTTTTGGGGCTTAATAACTAACCTAGACATTATATTGAACAGTTCTCAATTGGTTCTTACAAAAATCATCCCTTATGCATACCGGGCAAATGAAAAACTTTCTTTGACCTGTATCAGATGCCCTAAACTATTGAGCAAACATAAAAATTCCCCAAATGCCTAAAATTTTCAAGCATCGGGATTTTTTCAGAGTGCACAGATTTTTGGGGGGCAGAAATGAAAATTTCAAACCTTTAGAATCTTCCCTGGGCAGCCCTAACAATTCCAAAATTGCCTGAACTTTTTGTGAGAGCATCCTTAGAAAATTTTCTCCCCAATCTTTTTTAGCACCAGGATTTTTCAGGTTTCCAATTTTTTTCACAGAAATTAATTTTTTTCAAGCCTATATAATCTGCCCAAATTATCAGGCAACATAAAAATTCTCAAACTCCCAAGTTTTTTTTTGCAGCATCCTGAAAGACATTTCTTGGGAATTCTCCAGAATGCCCAATTTTTTTGGGGGCAGCATGGAATTTTTTCCCCCCCTTAAGTTTCCCCAAGCTGCCAAACTTTTTGCATATAGCAGGATTCTTAACCTTTTCTACTACCATAGTACTCACCTTGGCAGCTTCGACAACTTTATTTTTAATTATTTGCGAAAAATGTTGAAAACTTTGAAAAATACTTTCTTCAAAGAACAAAATTTGGCGAAGGAAAATAGAGAATTATAAAAGAATAATTCAAGAATTTTATGTTTCAACATGAAAATTTCAAATTTAATTAATTATTCGATAGACATTCGTTGAAGCCACCGTAGCCAAATTTGGTTAAATCCTCTTGTGGATAAATCGCCAGCAAGTGCGATTACATCACCATATCGAGGAAAAGGAAAAAACTTGGGATGTCAAAATCCCTTTTTAAAAAAAAATAAAAATAAAAATGTTAGTTGTAAATACAGTACCAAGTAATGAATGAATATCATTTGATGTGTATTATCAATTTGTTAATAATGCCAGAATTTTTTTTGAATTTTAAATGAAGATGAGATCAGAAGGCACAAACAAAGATTTGAAAAAAAAAAAGATTTGAAAAAAAAAAAGTCGTAAACGTCACTATACATCTTAGGGGTTGGTTATATGTAATAATAATAATAATAATAATAATGATAGTAATAATAATATAATATTTTACAATTTAATGAAGCTAGTTTACTTCAGAGTTTCTTTCAGATTTTTTGCATGGCAAGTAGGTATTTTTCAGGATTTTCAATAATTCTAAAAAGTAATTATTCATATCTTGCTTTTGGTAATTTGTATAGAGCCTCAACTATTGTGCTAGGGGACAGGGGGAGGAGTGGAATATAAAAAAAAATAAAGAAAATATGCCAGATTTTTATATATGGTTCAAAAAGTAGGGCAGCCAAAAAATATAAAAAGATGTTTGAATTTTTATTTTATTTTTCATCTTTTTTTATAACCAAAATTGGCTAAAGCTTCATACAATAGCCACTTTGGAAACACTTTTTCATTGTACTCCTGTCCATGGTGGTTGGTTAGGTTTTTAGCTATTAATCATCCACATGCATCTACCTACCTAGTAGCGACCAAGTACTTTACCTTACATTCCTTACCAACAATACTTACCAGGTTACAAATGTAGTTAACTTACCATGGGTCAAGAAACATGGAGCTTTGTTGTGGTCTTCATCATCTTTCAAAACTCTTTCTTCAATTCCACCAAACCAAGTACCACTTGGTAGCACATTTAAATCACAAATATGTGGTTTGGTGAATTAATTGATGAAGGAGGTTTTAAAGATGATGATGATGAACACCACCACAAAGTTCATCTCAAGGTGGTGCAATTAAATAACTTACATTCGATGGGAACGTGTTCCTCATGATTTCATACATGGAGAAGATAAATCAAAGAGATGTTTCATGCAATTTTTCACAAAGGAATTTGCTATTTACCAACATATCTGAGCATGTCACACCACTTGAGTGAATCTATGAGATACAATTTTACCCATCAAATTGATCACTTTTTATGAAGTCATTTAATCTTGGCATGATTCCAATTTTATTTTTAAAAAAAGCACGGATACAAATTCCATACATATTTTTTGATAAAAAATCTAATACATTCGGACTTTAGAACACCACAACATAATCAAAATGTTTGTAATTACTTTAAAATCATATTATATGGCATTTAATCATAAGATATTATCAATGTATGTATGATATATGGCCAAAAGAAATACATTGAAATAACAACCTCATATAATAGTTTACATTATATACACAAAATAACTTTACACAAGAAGTGAAAACTTCCAACTAGTTGTGATTTTTGGGCATTCCACCATCTAAAAACTATTAGTTCTATATAGGCCAATGTGGTCACATTCTAATCACCATCACATTGGCATTATGGTTGCCAAACCATTCTCAAAATTTTACCTTGATCCAAAGTATCCAATGCATGGTGGTTTTATCCCATTTCAAGAGCAACAACATGAAGTTGAGATCCAACACACAACGGCCAATTTAAGCAAATTGGAAACTCTAAGATCACGTAGTAAGTGCAAGAGAACATTAACAACCAAATGGAGTTAACTAGTAAGCCTTTGCATTTGTTTGGATATTGACAATTTCAAGCTTGTAACCATGTGTGACACAAATGCGATGTTTAATTACATCACCCATGTGTGATCCAAATATTATCAACGCTTTGTCCTTACTTGGTGTGTGTCATTGTATTATATATGTCACAATCTAACCTAACGAAGTTACTTAATTGGATCTTGCGTGGACTATTTGTGATTTATATGTGCTTGCTTTGGGCTCACAAAACAAATAAGGCGAGATTTAGTCGCTCTATGTTTACTCTTGAAGCACCCATAAAACGACTTAATAAAAAGCTTTAGTAACACAACTTTTGCCCTCTTTGCCAAGATTCATTTCCAAGTTACATTATAATGTTTGTATTCTAAGAGTGTTGAAACTATTTTTGGTAACAAGCATCCACTTGTTGGTTTTGTTCTTTTGTTTTTTTTTGGGGTTAGTGATCAAATATTGGTTATATTTGATTGGTCAGAACATTAGTTTGAATTTGAGTTATGATTCCTATTTCATAACTTCAACCCTCTTTGACACAATTTATAGAAAGAGAAAAACTTATTTTCGTTTTTTTTGACCAAAAAAAAAAAAAGGAAAATTTTGAAAAAAACGTGCTTTTCAAGTGAAATTTCAACCAATTGGTGACTCTACGTAATCGGAGCTGCATTTTTTGAGCTGAATCACCTGATTCTAATCATTGCAAAGAAGTTTAAAAAAAAAAAAACAATTTGCGAGAATTTCAATTCGTAGCCAATAAGAGTGCATACAAACAAAAAGACATAAGTTACTACTATTATTCCAGTGAGCTACCATGATTCATCATTTTGAACTACCCTAGTACAAAATGAGGCAGCTTCAACACATGCCTGTTGAATAATTTAATTAATTATGAAGCTTCCATGTCAAAAAAATAAAAATAAAATGAAAAATGTTTCTGAATATTTTGAAAGATTCTTGATTTTCCTTCACAAAATGCTGTTCTTTGAGAAAAGAAAAAAATTGAAAAATTGTGCAAATAGTATATAATTAATGTCCAAGCTGCTAAGGTATAGTATAATGCTTTTCTTGGCAGGACAGAAGAAATTTTTTATAGAGAGAGAGAGAGAGAGAGAGTCATGGCAAACTCCAGATCCAACATTTACACAATTCATTTACTGCTGGCATATTTAAAGTACTGTAGCCTGAAAGTGGGAGGCAATCAATGGCTATTAGTGACTAGTGGCAACCTCCCCCCTACCCATCCCAATACTATTCTAGTCAAAGTGGGGTTAACTTCAGAGTTCTAATAAGAGAACCCAATTATGAGAAAGTCATTACAAAAAAAGAAGTCCATCAAATTTCTATTATGAAAAATCACTCTAAATTCAATCGCTTTTTGGTTGCATTGGTGTGAAAATTGCGAAACAACAAGCATACATTCACATTGTCTCATCATGAAGGAACCCGAGCTTTGTGAGAATATCAAAAGTGATGCAAGGGTCCACACAATTTGGGAGGATTGTAATGTTGATCACATCCAAACAAAACAAAATAAAACAAACACCCATTTTATTAAACTATAGATTCTATGGCCCCCAATATCCACAACTCTCTGATGATTGATTGATTGATTGGTTGATTGATTGATTAATTAATTAATTAATTTACCCATGTATGTTGCACTAGATCCATCCTTTGTTCCATCTAACCTTGCAAATCATCAATTATGGACTAGGTGAATTGGTGAGAGCTGGGTGGCTGGTTACATGACCAATTATGTTTTTGTGGAATGGTGAAAGCCCGTGCCCATTACGATTAAAAAGGTGCCAATAACACCCCTTAGAGCGAGCAAGCAAGCAAGCAAGTGTTATGTGGCACTTAACATAATGGGCAAGGATGATGCCATTTTTTACATTGTTGGAAGATTATGTCTTGTGGAATGTGATCAAGAAAATGAGAGACATAATCTGCCACCCAAGAGCTTAATGAACAATGTAATTGACGGGAGCTGGCAGATTACGGGGCATAACCTGTGTATTTAACATCCATTTATGGGATGTTTTAGGGTTACTGTGTTACCTAAGCATCTTTACTCATACCTTAACTCAAATACTACTTCACCATTTAACTCATTTGTTGGTGGGTGGATGTTAGTGGTTTTTGTTTGTAAGTTGGACAATGAAACTCACCCTTTTTTCTTTTTTTTTGGGGTGGGGGAGGGGTGGGGGTATTTTAGTTCTTCTCTCCCCAAGGAAAAAAGAATGGTGCAATGTGATTTCTAGAAATCAAGGATGATAGACAAAAATGACAAGTTCTCTCACCAAAGATGGTGTCTTCTCAATAGCCTAGTCGATGAATTTGGCCTTCAATCCCAACTTGAGATGGGTAGGTAATTCCCCAATTTAACATATAAACTAGATTTGGTCCCACAAATTCTGTCCATGATTGCTCGGGGGCTCAAATAGGTCAATATTTTGCGGTAGAGTGCTTTGGAGGCTAAAAAAGAAAGCGAGAGAGAGAGAAAAGCAAATGCCTGAAACTTGGTCCCTCTCCCTCCCATTCGTTATTTACACTTGTTTGTACTAACCATGTTTCCAATCCAGTGAACCATAGTTTGAACCATGGTTTGAACCATAGTTTGAAACCTTGTTATAACCCTTGGGCTTTTCCTATAGTGACGGGGATCCGTCAATACATCATATATACAAGCACCAGCCATCCCGCACCCGCCGAACCCCCCCCCCCCCAAAAAAAAGAAAAAAAAAA
>Ga0209208_10010893_pt1 | contig 11709 bp, 7 predicted proteins | sample S1TSphfallax_3_FD_187694 | JGI IMG/M metagenome (GOLD analysis project Ga0209208, IMG submission 187694) | Host-associated microbial communities from peat moss isolated from Minnesota, USA - S1T2_Fd - Sphagnum fallax MG (SPAdes) (version 2) | ecosystem: Host-associated > Plants > Peat moss >...
GTAGCAGAGCGACAAGTTCCCTCAGTAGTTGTAACAGAGCCATGCAGGTGGACAATGATTGTTGACCAGTCATTTCTAGCTCATGGCGGACTGTTAGGAGTGTTTCCTCAACCTCTTATAGCCTCTGGGAGAGAAGCATACACATTTGACTGTTGATGAGCAAAGAAGCCTTGTTGTTTGCCAAAATATGGGAGTATAATTTTTTGCATGTATATAGTGTAAATTCCACAAGTTCAAGTGCCATTGATGAGTTTTCAAGAACAACACCAGAGGCAATAAAGATTTTAAGCTTTAGTAACCAGATCCACTTTCACATGCACCCTCCTGTTCTTCCTCAGGGTCTGATGATCCAGAAAGCACTGAAAACCATTCTACATTAGCATCCTCTCCCTAATCCACCAGTTGCTGCAGGAAATCTCAATTGGTGCTGCTATTGCTCTCTGGGTGCATCTCCTACACCAGCATCACACCCCTGGCATCTGGGAGGCTTGAGAATGCCCTACTTGACTTTGATGGAGGCTTAGCTTTTGTGTTTGTCAGCCAACCCAGGATCCCAAGTGGTTCAATTCACTCCTCTCCTGCAGTAGCTGATTTTATCAGCATATCTACATGTCCCAGGCGTTTCTGCACTGTTATGACATTAAATACAACTTAGAGAAAACTGTGTGGTTGTCTGGATCCTAAGTCCAAGTCTTGTCAAGGTATCAGTGTACTATTACCCTGCTCATCCCACCCCACTAACCCACCACCCCCAAAAGAAAATCCCTGTTTTTTCCACTAACTTTGTCTTCCTGGGTTTCAGCAGTACCCTGGGAATTGTATTGGGAGGGTGACTCACCAAAACCGTCTCTCAACTATTTCACATGCACTGCCATGCTTAGGCTGTGCTTTGCAACTTCACAGTGACCCTCAAACCGGCGGATGCTCATCTCTCTGACATCACCTTCTCTAGAGTTTGGTCAACAAGAATCTGGAGCCCTGGAAAAGCCAGAAATCAGTTGTGCATGCATCTCTTTGGGGTTTCCGGTATTTGCATGAAACTTTCCCTACAGCAATTCTCTACCGTTTCAACAGCTTGAGGACGTGCGTGAAATGCAAGAGCGAAAGCTATTACCAACTGGTAAGTCTCCAAATCAAATCATCCAAAGACGGCCATTTCGTGGCTATAGAACCGATTTGTAGGAACAAATAAGCTCGTGTGCAAGCAAACAGAGGGTTGAGGATGTTTTACCTGACAGAGGAGGTTCACTGCAATGTCAGGTACAGCTGTGAAGTTGAGAGCGGAGATCAAAGCCTTTCCGTGTCCGATGCAAGGGGCCGACGCCGTGGCATTTCCGAGCTTTTTTGTAACAGAGGATCGACTATAGTGGCTTCAAATTAAGTACCTACACTTTCAAAACCGACAGAAACGATTCTGCTGCAGTGTAGAGACCGGAAATCGGTGATGATCCTCTTGCTCCGCTTCACCAGAAAAAAAAAACCAAAGATGCACAAAAAGAGAAACGCGAGTAAGAGAAAAACAACTTAAGAAGCAGATGGATTCCAAAAGCAAACAAGAAGGAGTTGGATTAAAACGCGCAAAGAAACTCACAAGACGAGTGTAAAGGGCAGATGCAACGATGGAGCTCGTTGTTGTGCTGGGACTCAGTGTTTTTTCGCACAATTTCGTGATGTAGCCAAGGTGGCGATAATCCACAGAAATGTTTAGCCAGAACTGGCTATAAGTTAAATGCAAAAGTAAAATGTCTAAAAATCCTTCTATATTTTTGCTGCGGTAATTTGATCTTTCTTCAATTGTGATCAAATTGTGGCTATTGAAAATCTATAAAAGCTCTCTATTCTAGCAGTTTTAATTTTTTAATATAGCATTTTGGATATACATAGCCAGCCTAAAAAAAGGCTGGCGGAAGCCTGGGAGAGGAATAGTCTACTGCGAACGGAGCTCGGAACCTTCGCCGCGATATCCACCCACGGTGATCGATTACCGACAGACACAACGCGCACGGAAATGAAAGAAGAAATGATCGCAAGGACGAACGAAGAAGGCCTTCGGACGTGTTGACCAGTGTTGTCCGGTTATTTGGAACAAACTCGGGTATCAGCCATGGTCTGGGTCCGGGTATTATATAACCTCCCTGGCGGTTCCATTTCCAAGAAATACGCAACGAAGTACCTACCTGGCCTGGTATTCAGATTTGAGATACATTGTAAATACCCTATTTGCAAGGTAGTAATTTTTAAAAAATCAATACCCTGTTGATACCTGGACGGGACCTATCATTTATACATGCGTAGATTTTTTTTCATTCAATTTTTTCATCCATTTTCGTTTCTTTATCCTGGAACCTTCATCCATTTAGGGTTTCACTTCTTTTTGGACACCTAAAGCCCTAAACCACAAGTCCCTCACTCATGTGTCGTTCTCAGAAGGCTCAAATGGCATGATCCCTCTGTCTCCCTAAAATGAAAATTATTTGTGCCTGATCCTTTTAGAGAGTAAAGTAAGGTACTCCCAAGGGTAAACCCCCACAAGGAGCTCATTTTTGTTGGGCCCTGCAACAATCGCATTCAATCCAGGTTTTGAAAGTTTTATCTTATTAGAACTGGTTTCAAATTACGTCAACCGGTTTCTTCGGTGAAAGTGTTTAGATTGTTTAGATTGGAACAGATGTTTTTCGGTGTTCAGGTTGTGGACACAGCAGGTAGATGTACAACATCTTATTCATTGGCAGGACCAGCCGTGTTTGTCACGGCTTGTTGTCTTCACAAACACCAGTTCCCATCCAAGGTGTTCACCAATCTGGCACTCTGGATCATAGATGCGTCCTAATGCACTCTGCAACTCCTCATAGTTACTAAACTGATTGACATTATGCGATAATGCCTCACAAAGAGGCCTTACAGAGTATGTAATCTCTCCTAGGCGAAGTGCTGATTATGAACCAAAACTACTGCTGCCCCCACCGCAACTGCCCTAATTATAATAACAAAGGCTAAACAGCAACAGGGATTTTACAATTTTCACCAGGTTTGGAATAAGACTGACTGATTACAACAGTCATCTTTCCCAATCATAATCTCCATGTTTGAACTTCAAATTCTACTTCCACACCAACTGCACTTTCCAAACAGGGTGTAATAGCAACATACATATGTTTGTGTCCAAATCCCAAGACCATAATCAAATGTACTACCCATGTTACCCAACTAAACTACGATAGACAAGAACTCCTTAAATATGAACTGCATACAGTCCAAACTCAATTTCATGCTATTGAATCACTGAAATTCATCAAAATTATAGTGCAAAATTCATTTTAGGTTATTTAAACTTGGAACTTCATCCAAAGAAAAGATAACAAGCCATTATAGACTCATTTTCAAACTATTTCATCTATCCAAATAATAGTCCAAACTCAATTTCATGTTATTGAAGCTTGAACTTGATTCAAATTACAGTTTACAGGCAATTGTACTGATGCTGCTGCAGTTCCTCTTAGGCAACCAAACACAAACATCTAAAATTGTCGGAAGCTTGGATGCAAACTTCCAAATTAGCTAGAAACCAAAATCATCTTTCACCACTCTGATATCATCAAATGCGTATGCCAGGAGACATCACTGGGTCATGATGTAGATTGCCTGTACTTTGGTCACAAACTCCCTGCAAAACACCGCAAGAGAAAAAAATGAGAGAAAAATGTCAATCTCTAGGTTTTTTGCAAAAAAGAAAAACCCTCCATAAATGAGTCAATCCAATCTAAAGTCAGATCTTTGGAAAAACTTCCAGCAGTTGTGTTGTTTCAAGGAAGAATGATGAGGCCAAAAGGAGAAGAAAAATAACTAATATTTTTAAAAAAGAGTAAAGTAACGTACTCCCAAGGATGGAACCCAACACGGATGAAGCCCCTTTCCTTGTCTTCATAATCCAGGTCCCATGTAAATTTTCCATCACATTGCCCATCAAGGTTGAACATGCGTGCTAACTCAACCCACAACTCCTGATAGTTACTCAACTGATTGACATCAATTTCTTCTGTAGATCCGTCGTTGTACACCTGGTCATAGCCCACCCAATGCATGGGAAAGTAGATTACAACACGATGTTCATCATCTCCATCACATATACCATACTAAACCACAATCACCAACAAATCCCAGACTCAAAGAGAGCTCAAGATCCTACAAAATTATCAAGAGCTTCTTGAGCATTTCTTTCATGGGCCCTTTTGGAGATCATTTTATCATGTGCATATTTACAAGTCCAAACTCAATTCATTCCACCAAAAAATGGCATTAAGTGAAGAGCCCTATTTCACTATAGACTCATGAAACAACAATTTCGTGACTCTGTAATCAAATATGACTTGTCAATTATGTCATGTTTTCACATAGTCATTCCACACTATTTCAAGGTTCTATTTCATTATGTAGAAAAGCTTCTTTTACCTCAATGAAGCCGCCAATTGGATTTGGAGGGAACCTGGCACTAGCTGGTTGGAGAGAGAGATTGTTCTCCAGGCCTTGAGGTTGGAGAGATTCAAGTGCAACAATATCAGCAAATATGGAGCAAGAGAGGATTATTCAAAGAAAAAGAGTGGTGTATTCAATAGTAACAGTCTGACATATGGTCCATGATATTTATGTCAACATGTATCGTAGTGACCAGCAACCACAACATCCCCACTGACATAATCAGCTCCCAGGACGGGTGGTGGTGATGTCAGACATTACCCAACATATTGACTTTCTATCACAAGACAGGCAGTAGCAGGAGGATTCAGTTATCATGCTGGCTGTTAAACAAAACATAAAAATAGATGGAGAAATGAAAGGAAACCAAGAAAAGGAGAAGTCCTCAAAAGGAACAAAACAAGAAAAAAGGAAGAGAAGAGGCAAACCACGCTGAAAGCTTTAAGAGCATGTTCTTGTGAGGATTAAGAATTATGAAGTCCTTGGAAGCCTCATTTGAACTTTCCAATGCTGGAAATGCCAAATAGATTGATCTTTCTTTGTTAAGTAAACCTTGGGTTTGTTTTCAAAACGACTTTAGACAGCAGCCTTTCCTTTCCAGAGGTCTAAGGTCATATGGAGGCTATTTATTGTGTTCCCATGCATCTAGCATCCACATCTATTGTGATTCCCAGAGTTCCCAATAAACTGACATTCATGATGTTTCTGGACCTGTTCCTTCATGAGTTTTGGGAGATGTGGGACACTTTTTTGTTCAAGTTCATGTATAGACATTTTGGAGCATGAGGAGAGGGGTTCCAAAATGTTGTTCGAAATGGGAAGGGAAAATCACTCAGCAATTAACATAAGACTACATGGCTAGGGAAAATCTCAGCTAATTATTCTGCAACACGTAACTCAAAATGCAGGGATAAGAGGCAGGAACAGTCTCACAACAAGGCCCAATACTCCTCAGTACATGCATGGCATCATAGTGCAGGTAATATTAGCCACGAATACTGAATTCACTTGAATGTTCTATATGCAGTGGTGAAATACCATACCTGTAAGAAGGCATCCTTTGATGTACCTCAGCTCTGTGCAAATGGTCTGGAAGTCAGGTCGATTCACAGGGTTCCCACCCCAACATTGTTGCATAAGACCAAACAAGCACTTTGGGCAGTTTGGTGGTAGCTGTGGTCTCTTCCCGTTTCACAGCCTATGTTTGAATGCCCTCACAGAAGGGTTCATCAATTCTGTAGGTGGAAAGGGAGTAGGCTCCCCAATCATCACACAGAAGCAAATAAGTCCAAAACTGTAAACATCTGTTTTCTTGGGGTGGAATCTCTCAGGCTGCGTATCACCATCTTCCAGTTCATATGCCTCAGGTGCCATAAACATGGTTGTGCCTAAGGGCAGTGTCTGGTTTGCATATGCAGTACTCTCCATTTTCAATTTCATGGTGCCAGCGCCAGAGACTTTGGCAATCCACAAAGGCTCCACTACCAAGAGAGCTGCCATTGAATATGGAGAGGCAGGATGATCACGCTTGACAAGAATATTGTCTGGTTTGAGATCACGATGCACTAGGTCCATGCTATGAAGGTAATTGATCCCTTCTGCTATTTGAAGCATTACATCCACACATCTGACAAGGGAGAGGTCGCTGTTTTCCAACATTTCGGAGAGTGTCATATCCATAAGCTCCATGATGTATGAGCACTTCTTTTTTTCTTCCGCACAGCAAACAACGTGCATGATGTGAGGGTGGTGCACACCTGAAAGAGGTACAATCTCACGCTTGAAAATCTCTTGATATCCATATTGGAGATCTTTATTGCATATGGCTCTCCAAGCCAATTCATGTACAATCCCATAGGCACCTTGGTCTAACAATCTACCTGGATTTAGATTGTGCATGTTGACGGACACAACAAATGGCCATGCACTCAAATTGTAAGTTTGGATTCATAAAGCAGTTCATGGTAATTCTTCTTTTGTTTTGCAGGCCAAGCTTGGAACTCAGATTGGAACTTCAACTGCTTAAGCAGTTGTGAGGCCAGATATTGCATACATGTAGACTCTCTGCCACAACCCCAGACCGAGCAGACATGGGCAGCCTGCAAGTCCCTCAGAAGATCCTGGAGATCCTCCTCATCCTTCTTTGCAGCTGTCAACAGAGTGTTGATCTCAGTTTCACACAGTGTCCTGTCACAATCTGCAGAACAGTCTTTGATGACTGTCTTCTGAGCTTTCAGGAGCACATGGACAAGTTCCTGCATTGGTAGTAACACATCCATGAGGGTGGACTGTGATTGTGGACCAGTCATTTCTAGCTTATGGCGGACTGTTTGTAGTGTTTCCTGAGTCTCTAATAGCCTCTGGGAGAGAAGCATACACTTTTGACTGTTTATGAGCAAAGAAGCCTCATTGTTTGCCAAAATATGGGAGTACAAGCCTTTGCAGATATCTAGTGCAATTTGCAGGAGGTGAGCTGCCATTGATGAAATTTCAAGAACAACACCAGAGGCAATAAAGATTTTATGCTTTAGGAACCAGATCCACTTTCGCATGCACACTCCTGTTCTTCCTCAGGATCTCATAATCCAGAAAGCACTGAAAACCATTCTACATTAGCATCCTCTTGCTAATCCACCAGTTGCTGCAGGAAATCTCAGTGGATGCTGCTATTCCTCTCTGGGTGCATCTCCTACACCAGCGTCACACCCCTGGGATCTGGGAGGCTTGAGAATGCCCCACTTGACTTTGATGGAGGCTTAGCTTTTGTGTTTGTCGGCCACCCCAGGATCCCAAGTGGTTCAATTCGCTCCTCTCCTGCAATACCTGAGTTTATCAGCATATCTACATGTGCCAGGTGTTCCTGCACTGTGATGACATTAAATACATCTCAGAGAAAGCTGTGTGGTTTTCTGGATCCTAAGTCCAAGTCTTGTCAAGGTATCAATGTACTATTACCCTGTTCATTGCACCCCACTAACCCACCACCACCAAAAGAAAATCCCTGTTTTTTCCACTCACTTCCTCTTCCTGGTTTCCAGGAGTACTTTGGGAATTGTATTGGGAGGGTGATTCACCAAAACAGTGTCTCAACTATTTCACATCCACTGCCATGCTTAGGCTGGGCTTTTCAACTTGACAATGACCCTCAAACGGCCGGATGCTCATCTCTCTGACATCACCTTCTCTAGAGTTTGGTCAACAAGAATCTGGAGCCTTGGCAAAGCAGAAATCAGGTGTGCATGCAGCTCTTTTGGGTTTCCGGTATTTGCATGAAACTTTCTTTACAGCAATTCTCTACCGTTTCAACAGCTTGAGGACGTGCGTGAAATGCAAGAGTTCAGGATGTTTTACCTGACAGAGGAGGTTCACTGCAAAGTCAGGTACAGCTGTGAAGTTGAGAGCGGAGATCAAAGCCTTTCCCTGTCCGATGCAAGGGGCCGACGCCGTGGCATTTCCGAGCTTTTTTGTAACCGAGGATCGACTATAGTGGCTTCAAATTAAGTACCTACCTAAAAACGCAAATTATGTTTTCTCTGCACCGCGATGAAGAAACGAAAACCGCACTTTGAAAACCGAAACAAACGATTCTGCTGCAGTGTAGAGACCGGAAATCAGTGATGATCCTCTTGCTCTGCTTGACCAGAAAAAAACAAACCAAGATGCACAAAAACAGAAACGCGTGTAAGAGAAAAACAATTTAAGAAGCAGATGGATTCCAAAAGCAAACAAGAAGAAGATGGATTTCCACGCTCAAAGAAACTCACAAGACGAGTGTAAAGGGCAGATGCAACGATGGAGCTCGTTGTTTTGCTGGGACTGCGTGTTTGTTTTGCTAGAAAAAAGGTGGTGTAGCCAAAGTGGCGATAATCCAGAGGAATGTTTAGCCAGAACTGGCTATAAGTTCAATGTAAAAGTAAAATGTCTAAAAATCCCTCTATATTTTTGGTTAGCGACTTTGGTTTTTCTTAAATCTTGATCAAATTATGGCTATAGAAAATCTATAAAAGCTCTCTATTCTAGCAGCCTTAATGTTTTAATATAGCATTTTGGCTATATATAGGCAACCTAAAAACAGGCTGCCTGGAGCCTGGGAGAGGAATAGGCTCCTGCGAACGGAGCTCGGAGCCTTCGCCGCGATATCCACCAACGGTCAGCAGTTACCGACACACACAACGGGCACTGAAATGATAGGACGGAGCCGCAAGGACGAACGAAGAAGGCCTTTGGACGTGTTGACCAGTGTTCGCCGGTTATTTTTAAACGATCCGGGTATCAGCCAGGATCTGGGTCCGGGTATAATATAACGTGCCTGCCGGTTCCACTTCGAAGAAATACCCAACCAAGAACCTACCTGGTCTGATATTTAGATTTGAGATACATTGTAAATACCCTATTTGCAAGGTATTAGTTTTTTAAAAATCAATATCCTATTGATATCTTGACGACACTTGTGATTCTTACATGGGTCAATTTTTTCATCCAATTTTTTCATTCATTTTATTTTTTTCATCCAAGCACCTTCATCCATGTAAGGTTTCACATTTTCTCTATACCTAAAACCTTAAACCACAAGTCCTTCCGTCACATGTTGTTCTTAGCTTTGCATTCAACAATGTTTTTATACGTGCTATTGGGACAAATTGTCATGTTTCGCTACGATAACCACTTGTAGTGGTTATTTGTGAGATCCTTGAATGATGTTGCAAACGTCAAGGATGACTATTGAGACATTGTTGGGGGTTCATAATGACAAATTTTCCTTTCAAATCGTAACAATGAAACTAACACATCCATAAGTAAATAATTTTCCCCTTTTGCTGTGTCTTGCTTGTGTTCATTACTATTGTAATTGTTTTTGTCTTTGTCTTGTTTGGTGTTGTTCCTCAAGTGTATGAGACTAGTTGCATATTGTTGAAGTTGCACTTTAAGAACAAATTCACATGAATTATTTCAAGGTTGGAATTTCAAGTTGTGAATTTTGAAGTTCATCAAAAGAAAAAAATTATAACACATCCATGTCAATCTATAAACCAAAATTTAAGGTTTTTTTCATTACAAATTAAAATCCAAATGGTAGATTAGATTGAAACGTTTAGTTTGAATGTGCATATGCATGATGGTTTTGATTCTGATGATGTTCACGTGGAATTAAGGAACAGTTTAAGATTTTGGGCCAATAATTAGTTCAATTTCAATGCGAATTCGACCATCTGCATTTAAAAGCATTACAATGCCCAATGACTTGGATGAAAAAATAGAAATTCCATGGGAAGTTTTGAAAGTTCAACTCATTCTGAATAAAAAAACATTAGTCCTTCACTATAGGTTTTTTCCCCATAACATTTTTTTTTGGTGAATGATGGCAGGAAGGTAATGCCTAAAAAAGAAATATAGAAAATAAGTCGACAAAATGAAAGGGACTACGAAGTAAGTACCCTCAAGGTCTAAACAATGCATCTGAATGTTGCCCTAGTGGGTCTAAAGGTCTTCCATAGTTGTTGTGTCACCCTTACAATGCTTGTAAGGGCTCTAAGGGTGCAACTTACCATCTGTAGTCAATACGACCTTTCATGGTTGTTGATTACTGTTTGCAACAACCCCATTTATCTTATAGATTTCATCTTTCAAATTTTTCCTTTCCTACTACCATGTATGGGCTACTACCTCGTGGCAACAAATGATTTACTATTCCAAACACTAAAACTTAGCATACATTCTTACCACTTTTTGTAAAAGAAACGCATATCTACAATATAAAATGTAACAACACATTGTATGCTTAAACTATATTACCTTTCTTCATATTTTAATAGAATGTTTGCACAAAGCACATCAAGATTCTTCAACCAATTGCCATTTAAATAATACACAAGTACAAATACATTTCCAAACTACTCCCTCCATTTTACTATTACACCACACATTTGTAAAAGAAAACTTTCCATTCTAACTCCAAACTCATTGAATGCCATAGAATTTTTGCAAATCCTCTTTTAATCCTCCTTCTTCACAAACACAAGGCTCATATTGAACCCTTGAAAATAGGGTCCTTATTCAAATGTCTTTTCTTAAAAATCTCATAGGTGATTAGGTGGATTACAATCATAGATGACAATGCCATGAGGTTCATTCATGACTTGTAATGAACTTATACTTAAGTCATAGTTTAGTATTAATTCATTTTTAGTTATCATGGATAAAAATTGGCTTTTAAATACACAAACATTTTCTCAAAGGGCTTTAGGAACATGGGAGCTCCTATTTCTGACCTTAAAATGTGATTTAAGAAAAAATCCAAAATCCAAAGTGTCAAAAAAACAGAAAAAAAAAAGATGTTTTGTTACCCCACCTAGTACCACCTTAACATTTAGGGAGCTTGCAACTATTGTCACGAAAGATGAAGGACACAATTTCTTTCTATCTTCAAGGTTTGATCAATAGAATATCAGAAACATAATTCTAAGAAGCAATGTGAATGATTACACCAAGAGATTATAAGGACATTAAATTTGACCGGAGGTCACTACCTAAGTTTGTCCACACAAGAAATCGAGATTATAGGCCTTGTCGAATCAACAATACCTTATTTTGCTTCCATGAGCCAACTGGTCATCTCTCTTCAGAATCCCAACAATTGTAGTACATCCTAACCTCACATTGAACTGCTCCCCAAAATAAGTAAAATAAACAAAACCCCATCACCCAATTTGCTCACCAACAACAAGGTTCCAGATCTGTTGTCAACAAAAAAAATTCAACCCATAACCAGACCTTTCTTCAAAACCCAATTTTCTCCCTAAAAGTTCCCACAATTTTTATTTTTCAATTTCAAACCTATAACACCAAAATTTTGAAGATATACTACCAAAATTTGAATAGATTAAGGGCTTGTAATTTTCATAAAAAAAGAGAAGCCTAAACCATCAAATTTTCAAAGAATTGAACTCAAAACTTTCACCATATAGGGGAGAATCAAAACCATTGCAATATCTCAATAACATAACTAATACTAAAGAGAAGACTTAATAAATTGCCCTAAATTATTTTGGCAACCATCTGCTAACTATCAATCATAGGTTCATAAAGAAGGAGAACACAGAAGAATTTGGATGTGGATTGCCTTCACTGTGCTCCTCTGAATCCATACTCGATTGTAAAACACATTTTGCTAATATGGCAACACGACCATTGAACAAGAGCTCCCCAATTATGTTACATCCTGCAAATCAGACCCAA
>Ga0209208_10010894_pt1 | contig 11709 bp, 9 predicted proteins | sample S1TSphfallax_3_FD_187694 | JGI IMG/M metagenome (GOLD analysis project Ga0209208, IMG submission 187694) | Host-associated microbial communities from peat moss isolated from Minnesota, USA - S1T2_Fd - Sphagnum fallax MG (SPAdes) (version 2) | ecosystem: Host-associated > Plants > Peat moss >...
GTACTTCTTGCGGAATTTGAAATGGCCTGACTAAATATCCCTCTCAAACCAGCCCTTCATGGTGTTCATGGTTAGCTTGTCAAAAGGGCTGCCTATCCGACCAGGCTTCCTAATGTGCTGCAAGGAGAAGAGAGCATCATATAAGCTCTTTGGGTGTTGCCTCACTACCGCCTCAATATGAGGCCACAAGTCCTGAACGAACCAATTGGTGTAGCTTCCTCGCTGCTTTTTAGCTGGTGGGTTGACCTGCTCACTGTTGTGCGCAGACTAGCCTGCATTACTTGCCCTAGCAGCATCGCCCTGCTTCTCAGCTCCCATGTTTGGAAGCACCAAGACAGCCTGAGCACTAACCCTCTTTGGTCTCCCCACCGGCCGTTTCGCCCAATCTAGCACTTTCTTTTGCTGCCTTAGCTGCTTCATTCCAAGCTACTCTGTTTCTCTCCTCCTCCTGCCAGGCTGCCGAATCTTTCTTTATCTTTTCATGCACTTCCTCCTTGCTAAGAGGGCTAAAGAAGCGGGTGATGGTGGCAGTCATGCTCCCTGACGCCATGGCGGTGAGGCGACCAGAAGGCCACCGACCCCAGTACCCAGTCCCAAGCTCCCACAAATTGAATCAATAGAACATTCCTTCGTGCCAACAAAGGTCCAGTGACTCTGGCAGTGGCACGGATCACAGAAAAAATTGGCGGCAGAATCCTAAATTGAACGGTTAAGATGTCTTGAGGGCCCTATCAACCAATGGCCAAGATCCTACAGGCAAACCCTGCGAAAACCTTCAAAACCCTTAACCAAGGGCTGTGCGTAAATCTTGAAAATCGGAATTTGTCCACTGCGAAAGGAAAAAATGACCGAAAATAATTATTCGCAACCTCGGGTCGCAAACAGGGTATGCCACTACAGTAAGTAGCTTCAAGGTTAATAATATGTAGGGTTGATGATTAATATGTAAATACTAATAAATATGTAATAGGTCGCTAGGTTGTACATGGATAGGACAATGATAGGATGGTTAGAAGTTAAGATGGTTTGAGGATGGTAATAGGTATGTTATAAATAAGGACTTGTAGGTAATATGTAGGTAGGTGGGTAGGTAGCTAGGTAATAAATGTCCAAAATGTGCCTACGTAAATGTTTGGTATATATAATTACGGCTATCTATGTACCTACGATATACCACTGCATATATAGTCTAAAAACATATTAAATAAACATGTTCATAATTATTATTGAAAATATTATTTATGAATAAATAATTTTCATTAATGTCAAAGAATATTGCAGTATGAATGTATGGTGCAAATTGATTAAGGACTTGGTTTTTCATCGTGAAAATTGGAGGTTCAACTCGTTACACTTTCAACCCATCTACATGTTTAGGGGCCTACACTAGATAGGATAGGCTAAATTCTTGTTTAGATTTGCTAGGTTGGTAGGTAAGTAGGCTAATTTTTGGTTTAAATTCAATAGGTAAGGTGGGGTAGTTAGGCAAGGAAGTTAGGTTAAGCTAGATAGATAGGTTAGTTTAAATTGAGGAAAGGTCGAATGTCATGTTTATAATTGAATGTCACGTCACCTAAACATGTGTACAATGTTTGTCTAGTCATTTCTATAATCATATGTTAGACATGACCAATTTAGATTTGTCAAAAATGACATGACATGCTCATTTTGTGTTGGTCATCATGTCAACATTTATTCAAACATGTTGAGATCATTAGTCAAGTTAAATGTCAACCATTTTTTTCCACAATTGTGATTTTTTAGTCAAAATTGTTTTGACAATCAAAACTTTTTAATAGAGGCAACCAAAAAAAATTGGTTATCAAACAAAATGACTAGACAATTTCAATTACCACATTGAATGATTGAAAAATATTCATCATCACATGAAAAAAATTTAAATCATTGTTCAAAAAATGTGGTCATTGCCAAAAATCTTTAACCATCCAGTATATAGTGGCTAGATTTCCACCATTAATCCAACAACTAAAAATAATTTGATCACTACCCAAAAAATTCAATCACCATTTTTTGGTTGCCAAATAGGGTGTTCAAAAAATTTCAATCATCAAATTGTGTTGTTGAAAAACATTGGTCATAAAATTGGGCAATCCAAAAATTTCAATCACCACATTGGGCAACTATAAATTTGGCCACTATAAATTTTCAATCATTTGATCGACAATGACCCTATTTTGATATGATGTTAGGAACATCAGTATCCAAGCAAACACATCACATCTTCACAGATGTCTTAATGTTATGACAACCCCATGACAATCATGTAGGTCACATCACAACAACAATCATGTCATTTTCCATTATTAAAATTTAGTAAAATAGTAATGGGAATGAACATTTTTCATTATTTTTAGACCTAACTAATTTTAGCAAAAAAAGACTATATGAATAAAACATTTTTAATGGAACCATGTTTGGTCATTTTAGTTAATCACATTTTTCACTAGGTAATTTAATTATTCTTAAAATAGAAAATTCAACTTTTAAAAAATATTAATCAATGAAAAATGTTACGAAAATGTTAATGTGGTTTTCCATTTAAAATTAACAAAAAATATCACTAACACAAGAAATTTCCATGTGATAACCTAGGCCAAATTTAAAAATTCATTACCAAGTTATAAATTGCAATGTGGCAGCCTAAAGTTAAAAATTTAAAAAAATTGGCCCATTTAGATGTTTTTATTGAAAAATACATTGGATTTGGACTTTTAAAATGGACTTTCAAACACCCATTTTGTTACAATGTAATGTGTTTTTACCAAGTTGCATATGTTCATATGATAATGCCAAGTTAGTGCATGCAACATGTCATCTTAATTTGTGGACTAAACAACATTTAAATACCTTAGGTAACCTAAGCAATCCTTAGGTACCCTAAATAGTTTAAGTAGCCCTTAGGTATGCCTTTAAATACCTTAAATAGCTTAATTAGACCTTTGACATCCTAGGTAGGCCCCTAGGTACCCAAATTAATATAAGCAACCCTTCAAAAACCCCTAAGTAATATACACAACCTTTTAAATAGACTCATAAACACATTAGTTAATTTAGATAGACCTTAAATGCTTTTGGTAATTGTTGTGCATTCCAAGGTCAACGCCTACAACTTTCATTATCACCATACTCACAACACATAACATAAAAATACCTTAAATGGTACACCACATCTATATTCAAAGTTCTATTTAGCTACAAAACACAAAAATCTAAGTACCAACAAAAACCTTGGCAAACTCCTTACATAACAACACAAAAACACAGTAGAACACAATGAGCTATGGTGTGCTTCAAAATCCAAAAAAATGGATTTTGATCACACACCATCCCAATTATCTTAAACACCAAAAAACTAGAATCTTGTTCACATTGGAATGGTTCTAGACTTATTTACCCCAAATTACCTATAATAATTCAGACAAAAATCTATAACTACAATAAAACTCCTAACAATTGTTGTGCATTCCAAGGTCGATGTATACAACTATCATTGTCACCATACTCACAACACATAACATAAAAATACCTTAATTATTACACTACATCCAAATCACCCCCCTATTTAGGGTTGAGGTCCCCTGAAATGAAATAACATTATAGAACTACCGCCAGCAATCCACCAAGGTGAATCCTTCAATTCCAAGATAAAAGGATCAATAAGTTAGGTGCAAATGTGTGCCCCATTGTTAATCACCTATATGGAATCCTTCACATTTTCAGCCAAAGGTAAGACATCCTAGGGAAATTTTTTTAATTAGTCCTAATATGTAATTGTAGGAACCATGTCATTTGATGGGTGCACCAAGGGCAAAAACCATTTGCCAATTGGTACCTAGTCCAAAGGTGGTGTCAAACAAACCATGTGCCATCTTCTTGAACACCAGTCATAAACCAACATAGTGGTAGTTCCTGTGAATAAACCACACAACATACACCGTAAACCAATAGGTATAACAACCAAAGATGGGTCAATTTGGCCATTCACATTGGGAAGATGACATGGCACACAATTACACACATGGTTTTTCCATGTCTGACCATCTCGTCCTTCCAACAACAATATGCCAAATGGTAGGACTTCTTGAACATGCAAAATCACACAACCTGTAATCACATCCAATGTGGTGGGTGTTATTTGCTTTAGGTAAACATAATCCCCTAGCTTGAACCCACAAACCCAAGGTCCATATCCTCCTCCACGAATCATTGCATATCAAAAAGTATCTTGGTGTTAAGCAATTGCCAGATTCTCCATAGCCATAGGCATCACCCACCTAAACAAAACAACTATTATTCACATGCATGAACCCACACTACAAGATCATTCAAACTAATTACAATCATAGCATCCTGCCAAATGGAGGTTGGTAGTTTAAAATCCCAACCAAATAATAAAAAATACAATGAAAAAGATGCCAATGAAGCTTGTTGATTGAACCTATATCCCATGGCCAACCATGGTGATAGCAAGTCTAGCCTTTCTGAATTCCATACTTTCATTATCCTCATTTCACTATCTACACCATACATTTGGCCAACATGTCTACTTCAAGATGATTTCATGAAATAGTCCAATGATCTATCAATGCCTTCTCACACAAATCTTGGAAATCCCTTTAGGAATTTTTTACCTTGGTCAGTGAGAACCTTGGCTGGAGTACCAAACTTGCTGAACACTCTATCTAGAAATGCATATGTAGCTCCTTCATTATTGTGATTTGGCAAAGGCACCAACTCCAACCACTTGGAAAAATGTTCGATCATAACCAAAACATAGCAATTATGTCAAGGTGTCAAATTCAATGGGTTGACAAAATCCAAGCTCCATCAATAACCCAACCCCATAGTTGGTAAAGGATGTAGTTGAGGTGTTGGTGTGTTGAATGATGCTTGTATTCAATCACACACCACACCGAAAAATAAACTACTAAATTTGTAGTTGCATCCCACGCCACCAATATTGTACCTAGAGCAAAATGTAAGTTCGTTGAACCCCAAAATGGCCCAACTCTTCATGAGCATGTCATACAAGGCCCTCATGTTGCTCTTGGTGTGGTACTACCCATATTTGCCCATCTGTCCACACCTATAATAAGGAATTACTTTCCCATCGGAATCATTTTGCCCTATGGACAACCTAATCCTACTCCTTAGGTGTCAATCCCATTTGAACCTCACTTACATGTAGATATGCCATAACAAGTAAATATAAATGAATGTCCAGGGCAATATTACCTTCTAGTTCATTATCATCACTCTAGGAATTCCCACCACCCATGTTGCCCTAGGTACATCCCTAGAACACCCCAACAAAATACAAAAATATGCAGAAACATGCCATCCTTGTATAACCTCCAAATCCACCTCTCCATGCCACCTAGCACCAGTGGTATCCTCCTCACTAAAACATGGGTTTTGATTCAACCTATTGACATCTCAATTAACCTTACTAGCCTTGTGAACAATATCAAAATCATATTCTTATAGGATAAGCGCCCACTTGGCCAACTTGCTTATGAATCGATCTAGTTCCATTAAAAACTTTAAGGGTTAGTGATCAGTAACCAAAGTAAATGAACTACAATGTAGATAACACATGAAAAAATGAACTACACAAACAACAATGGGGTGAAAAACCTTTAAAGTGTACCACATAAGACAAAAATGGCCTAGTCTTTACTACAGTCCTTTTTTACCTTATATTTTGATCCCCATAAAAAATAATGAATCAAAAGTTGTCAAAAGGACTATATTTCAATCCATTACAATTCTAGATTCCATCATAATCATCAATAGATGTGTCTTTACATGGTAAGAAAGACTAGGTAAAAAAGATAGAAAAAGGTGACATTTTGACAAGATTTTGCTACGTCTTAAAAAATTTGGACCTAGCAAGGCACTCCCCTTCATATGAACTATACTTGGCCTCTATCTTGTTGTTGGACCAACTGGCATATGCTACCATGAACTCCCAACCATCATCATCCAGTTGGGTAAACATGGATCCTAGCCCTAAGGTACTTTAATCAGTATGCAACTAAAAAGGATGTCTTCAAACGGGTCGCCCTCAAGAGGGGGCTAAGGAAAGCTAGGTCTTAAACTCCTAAAATCCCTATTCTTGCTCTTCACCCCAAACATATTCTTAGTCGATCTACGTCAACCTACTTAAAGGTTTAGTAATGCTATTAAATCCTTTAACAAATCTTCGATAATAATTACACAAGCCGAAAAATGTTCATAACCGACTAACATTTATTGGTTGGGGTACTTGTGAAACAGTCTCAAGTTCGGCCTTTTGTAACCCCCAATCCACTTGGATAAATCATGTGACCCATGTATTTCACTTATGTCTAGAAAATACGGCATTTGCCTAGATGAAGTTTAAGCTTATGAAAATTTAATCTTTTGAATACTTCTTGCAAATGATGCCCATGATCCTCTAATGTCAAACTGAAGATGATAATGTTATCAATGTAGCACTTGGCAAAACCAAGTCTTGCCAACACTTGATCCATCACCTTCAGAAATTTTGTAAGGGCATTATTTAAACCAAATGGCAAAAACTGCCATTCGTATAAACAATCCTTCCCATGAGGATAAATTCCCCAAAATGTCATCTTGACCTTAAGACCTTCCTTCAATGTCAATTGATCCTTTCAAGTCCAAAGTACTGAAAACCTTGGCCTAACTAAGGGCATCAAAGATCTCCTCCGATAAAGGCATGGCAAACTTGTTTGAATGCGTGCATTATTTGATTAGGCAATAATCCCCACACATGTGTTGGTCAGTCCAATTGTCAAAAATATATTTTTTGGTTAGCATTACTATGGTTAAGGCAAAATCATTTCTTGATAATTCCACTAAGCCTACATCCAACAATTCTACTATTTGAGCTTAAACCAAGGCCCTCTCCATCTCACTCAACCTATAAGGTCATCTAAAAATAGGATTATCATCCTCCAACACAATTTAGATTTCATGTCCTCTAAATTGTCCCAATTCCTTCAAAATAAAGGCAAAACAACCAACATGATCCTACAATAGCCGTCATACTTCTTCTACCTTATCTCTTATAATCATGGGAGTAATATCTAGCTCCCATGATTTTGCAATCTCGTGTACCTTGGGTTAAGATGATGGAACATCCCCAACACCCAAAGTTGAGGACAAAACATGTGATTGCTATGTAGAAGGTGGCATAACACCAAAATGTCCTAGCGCCCCCACATCAAAAACCTCCTTCCCATTACCCATAAATTTGTGATCCCATAAATGCCAAGGATATCCCCCCCCCCCCCCCCCCCCCCCCCCTTGCACCAACATAATTGACCCAGATGTAAGTGCAACAAATGTAGAGGAAGGGTGGGTGGATGGGAAAGATTGTGCCAATTAGACCTACTCAACCCAACAAAGGCTAAATATCCATGTGAAATATGTAAGATCCATAACCTGTCCCAATATTTGTTGACAAACACCTATAGAAATCCTTCGCACTATTTTGATGTTGGTGCAAAATCTCATAACTCATTCTTGTTCATCAACATTGGGTTCTTTCATCCTTGAGGAATTCACATCCCAAATCATGCTTAGACCACCAGCAAAGGTGGTTAATCATCATGTTGAACGATAGAAGAATGTCATCATGGATCCAAAATATCATTTACCAGGCATGTGGGTGACCTCGAAATGAACCGATATGCACTTTGAAACACATATGGTGGAACTAGGTTAGTCCATAGCCACTGAAAGTGATGGGCACGTGAATTGACTATTGTAGCATCCACCTACATTGGTTCCTTGATCTAAGCCTTAATTTATTGCCATGTTGCCAATACGATTGGCCGAGAATCCCCCAAAGGTGGTACAATTTCCAACACATATTCACATGAGTGTAACTAAGAGGTTTACAAATATTACAACACTCGAATCAACTCCCATAATAACCATTGATCTGGGGTCTGGAAGTCCTTGACTTGTGCTAACTTATGATAAACCTTGACACGACCATCCTAATATGACCAAATCCATTGTTCCGATCCTATCCAAATCTTGCACCCCCATCAATGTGATGTTTTTCAGTTAAACATGTTGGTAACCCTAGATTACCGATGTAAGCAACAATTCAAGATGTTGTCACAACATCATAATATGGTGCATGGAAGCTTGCCGAACTTGAGGATCCTTCTCCACATAATAATATTGACAAACCTTGATGCCTAATTGAAAGACCGCTATAAGCCCGAAATAATGCCTTTAAAAAGCTCTACTAAGCAAATCCCATCCTTGGGAATGTGCCACCAGATAACCCTAGAATCCAAAGGTCATCAACTAGGTGGTCCATGGCCTAAATCTATAAATATCTATGGGCTTGGTGATGACAAAATGTGCCAAGCTTGATGAATATAATGTCTAGCCAATGCCTAAAACTCCAACAACGTTTCCCACAATGGTGGAGGATCACATGATGAGCCTTAAATGAATGGCCCAACTTGGGCACCTAATGTCACAACCCTAGCCTTGGGCTTATGACAAAGGCAAGGGCTTGCAAAGGTACGGGCCAAGAATGAGGCCCAAAAGTCACATTTCATGCTCTTGGAAGTGTGGGAGAATGTGAGGGAATGAACCTCCACACTCCCAAGTGAGCTCTCGCTTTGGAAATTAAAGTCCCAATGGACCCTCGAATCTTCGGAAAACAATTACAGGGGTCAAAACCCATTAAATTAAGGATTTTTTTACATTATTAAAAGCTTTTGGAACGTAGATGTCTAAAATGAGCTCACATGACCCATTTGGGTATTTAAAATACAAGTTATGGCCAAAAGAAGAGTCAAGAATCAAATTGCCAATTTAACTCTCAACCGTTAAAAGTAACACATCGCCCCAATTTTCTTGCGTGCAAGTGGCGTGTGACATACTATTGGAAAGCTCTCAATAAGGGCTATAACTTTGCCTGAGACTCACCTTAATCAAAGGTCTAAACACAAAATTATGGGCCTCCAAAGTTGCAAAAGTCTTAATTTTGGGAATTTTGGGACTTCCATTTGGGAGTCTCAGGACAAAATGACATTTGGGTGTTGGCCCCATGGCCATGCACAGAGAATACTATAAGGGGGAAGGTGGTGGCTTACCTCAAGTCTGGGCCATGGTGAGTATTGTGAATTCGTGTCTTCCCATGGCTCATCCGTGCATCAAAGGTGTTCCAATTACGCATTAACCAACTTGTTGTTTGGTTTTATGCAGGTCCGTGTAAATAATTAACTTGCTTGTCAATCTTCCTAGTTCCCATTTTGAAGCTCCAGCACACCCCTCTACCCCCAAAGTGCTACAACCCAGGGAATGTGCCCCAACTCTTTCTCCTTCCAATGTTGTCACATGTGGACTTGCAGTTGAGTCCATCAAGGAGCTTGGGGGTGTGTCACTTAACATCTTTAGCTCATGAGTAGGGGGGCTATCCATAGCATGGACATTGCCCTCCAATAAATCAACACCATGGGAAGGCCCTAAAATTTTTGCTAACATCGTCAAATTGTTAGATTTTCCTACTAAACCCCCAATGAAGGTAACTAGCAAAAAAGTCTTATGACTATCTCTTGTCTACCATCCTAGTCGATAATAAGTTGTTTCTTCCTAAAAATATAAGGTGATTCCTAAAGGGTAAAAAATTGCCCCCTAACTAACACATCATCCAATGTAGCTTGTGTAACCATTCCTTTAACATAGATTGTGGTATAATTTATAGGTCAAATGGGATTAACTTGAATGATGACCCCATGTTAGGTTATCCTTTAAGCATTCTCTAACCTGCCCATGATTGATGTCAAAATTTGGTACAAGCATGATTCCAAATCAGTATCAATCAACCCTAGACCTTCTACTGTTGTTTTGCCCAACATCAAAAGTTGAGTTCCTAAATCTAGTAATATCCTCTAGGGTCAGTAATATTGTCCCAAAGCCCCCTTGTTTGTAAAACACCTTCTTGATTCCGCACCACCATTTCATCAAGTATAACCCATACTTGATTGACGGGTGTGCATGTTGGAAGCTTTTAAAGTTTGGTTGTTACAAAATGCCAAGGTGGTACCACCATAATAAATGGTTGGCCACCAAGTATCTTACTAACATGTAGTCCATTAACAGGTGGACCCATAGGTAGGTCAACAGGTAAGTGGTCGACATGTATGTTGCCAATAGGTATCTGATCAACTGGTCATTGGCTGAATAAGACCTTTTAAGAATCCTCCACAAGTTTAACCACTATCCCTATTATATCCACACCATCACATAATGTGGCTACCATATGAAATACTACAACTAGTCAGAAATCAAGCATGGCCAAAATCATAGCGAAAAACAATGGTGTGTGGCAAACCAACCTAATCGCCCCCAACACACTTTTGGGTGCCTAGGTTCTTGAAATGGAAGCAAACAATCTAGTGGTTTTAAATGATCCTTTACTAGGGTTGGATGCGTCCATTGAGGTGTGGATGATGTCGATTAACACGAAGGATTGTGGCAGACGAACCTAGCGATGGGCCTCCCCATGCTAAAGATCCAATCTTTTGTCAACACCTTGTGGTTCCAACACTTGAGCACTTGCCCTAATAATTGGTGCAATTGTCAAAACCCTAAGCAAGGTTTTGTCACTAGTTGCCCTTGAAACATGATCGTCAAGAATACTTGATTCGATTTCATCTAAAGCTAATGGCCTTGAAAATCAAGCCCCATAAAAAAAATCTAAGGTTGAAACCTTCAATTGAATAATCATTTGCTACAAGTGTTGTGGGTTTCACCTATGACGCCATGTTGGATGCCATATTCATCACCATCATCTCCAAATGTGCAAACTATGCCTCCATGGCATTGGGTTGGTGTGGAGTTGATTTGGTGGCTGACCTTTAATTACCTACACCTTTCACCTTATGGCCCTTGCCAAAACTTCATTGCATTTCCCATTTGGGATTGACCTTGTTGTAGGTTTGGATGAAACATGAAGCAATGGTTTACATCATGCCCATACACCTTATAATGGGAACAAGGTTGGTTGGGATTAGGGTTGTAAGTGGTTGCTTGCGGAGGATTAAAACAATCCTTCCTTTCGATGTGGCCCACCACACCTCCAACATTTATCCTTTCCCCCTTGTTCAATAGTGTAGAAAAAGGAACCTCCATCAGGTTCCTATTTGGGCCCCTTGCCCTTTTTGGTATTGTCCTTGATGTCTAACCACATGACTACTAAGTTGATGAAGTATGATAAGGTTTGAAGGTTTCCCTATTAAACCCTAAGGTAACAACCTTCTCCTACACCATGTTGAAGGGTGTAAGCAGGATAACATGAGCCATACCCACCTACTTTTTGATTATTTTTGTGATTGATTTTGGGGAAATATTTTAAAAATATTCCTAGAATATATATTTTTAAATCTTCAAAAAAATCTTTTAAAATCATGATAATTTTCTTTGTAATGCTTTGATACGCCTTGCAATAAACTTTTGTCAAAATATGTCAATTAAAAAAAAATAAAGTCATTAAACATGACCTTTTACTACTTCAAAACATTAATTACAGTGATTTATTATTATTTTTCAGATTTTATATTAATTTGATTCATTTGAAATGTATTCACAAGTTCCCATGATATATTATGAATGTTATCATATAAGTAAATCCTACAATTTCAACACAAAATT
>Ga0209208_10010895_pt1 | contig 11708 bp, 10 predicted proteins | sample S1TSphfallax_3_FD_187694 | JGI IMG/M metagenome (GOLD analysis project Ga0209208, IMG submission 187694) | Host-associated microbial communities from peat moss isolated from Minnesota, USA - S1T2_Fd - Sphagnum fallax MG (SPAdes) (version 2) | ecosystem: Host-associated > Plants > Peat moss >...
CATGGCCATGAAGCAAAAAAGCTATGATGTAGCTACATCAAAGTTCATTGATATAAGTGAGGTGAAATTAGTTGAAACATCAATAGCTCCAAATTCTATGTGAAAGACAATCCACAAATGGTGAAAACAAAGAATATTGCACCATAATAGCACACATTCAAAGTATGGTGGACATGGTAGCAACAACTTTGAAGAAGGTGAACATCCTTGAAAAGAATAATGTGATGGCATTGTTCACAATGCTAGAAAATATAATACTTTCTAAAGAAGCTCAAGAATGATTTAGTTTGGAAAAGGTACAATTACAACTAACAGTGTTGAATGTAGCCATATTGAACATTATGGTTCAAACACCACCACAACCCAATAGTCCTCTCATAATTATCCACACATATGATGCAATAGAAGAAACATTCATTTAGGATCACAACATGCACACATAAAACAACATTAAAAAATGAATAAGTTTCAAAATAGGAAATTTGTGGAACCATGTTCATGTTTATTGCATAAATCATTATTTGTTGTTTTTGAGAGCCCCAAGGTGATATGTCAAATCATTCCTCAATGCATAATGCATAATGGCAATCCAAGCTTTTATATCATTTGTTTCCATTTCTACACCCATACCAAATAAACCCTCATCACATGTGAAGGTTTCATTTGTCAAAACAAGGTTCAAGGGAGAAGCTACCTTCATCTTTTGTGATAGTATAGTGAATAATCACATAGGCATGGAGGATGTCATTCATAATGTCCCTATCCCAATGTTTGTAAAGATTTTGGATTATGCCAAAAGGTGATTACAACATACCAAAACATCATTCAATGTCTTTTGAGTTCTCTCCTATTGTTGTGCAAACCAATTCCTTTTCGTTCCTTGTGGTTCATGAACAATTTGTAAAACTTGATTAACCATTTCAAATAGATATTATTGATTGATAAGCAATTGCTTGAGCAATGATGTCCTTTCACATCAAAGTTCGAGTCATTTCTTGCACCCCACAACATGTAACAAACCAAGGCAATCGTATAAACACATTTATATTGTTGTTGCAATTGGAGGAAGACTAAAATGACAATGTGAAATCCAAAGATTTTGATCTACAATGGCTTTTAGGATTATAAAACAATGTATGTCCTTGTTAGTAAATTGGCCTTGCCAAACAACTAGGTAATTTTTTCATTGTCATAAAATCCAAAGAAGAGAACATATGTAGTTGACCCTAATTGCATTAATGTGAAATTGGTGTTCCAAACATGTTCATGTTGGTTGTCTCAAGGACATAGGCTTGAACAACTCCTACATGGCATGCATCAGTCTCTTTAGACTCTCCATTGATGTGTTGTACCTTAAATTATAGTATTCATTTGTTGGATTTATTGCAACTTTGTATGCAAGCATTGAATGGTAATGATGTATTTTCAAAAAGTGCATAGGTCCATCTAAAAATGTTTCCTTGCATTGCACAAAATATAAATCACGGGCAACCACAACTTCAAGAAGTTTAAAAAACAATTGATGTTTCATCAATTAACAATGTTATAACAACTTGTTGTTGTACAATGGTGTGGTAGAAAAATAATCATAGATAATCCACACTTCATTGATGGTTCAATCCTTTTGTAGGTTGTTTCTTTAGCTTGATCTATTTGACCTTCCATGTTGCACTCGCTTTTCAATAACATTAACCCCAAATTGTGGTTGTAGATTATGAACGACAATTTCATCTTCATCATTATCACTAATGTCGATGTTCAACTACTTTAACAACTCTTGACCCCAAACATCCATTTTGAACATGGTCATTACAATTAGAAAAAGCATAGCTTGACAACAAATGTGAATTGAATGCACAAGAAAATTTTGTGATAATGAAATAATGATAGGGAAAATAAGAAAGAACGTGTAGTGTGAACAATTCAAAAAGTTACAAAATTACAAATCTTTTTTAATGTATTGTAAACAAATATATTTTAGTCCCTTTTAGCACATGAAATGTTGATGAAGTTTAGGAAGTCAATTCAAATTTCATAACCTTAATTATCACTACCACAAAGAACAACATGTATTATTTAAATCAACTTCTTGATTGGCACTTGCGAATCCTCACATGAACAAATGAATGTTAGATCAAACATCAATGGGTGTACTTCTTTCAAATATGTTTGAAACAAAAGCTTACATCGCAATTTTTTTTTTCCATCACACAAACATGTGTATAACATTCAAAATATTCTTTGATGTTATTTTTCATGTTTATTTATTAAAATTTGTTTGAGTATTTTAAATTGATAAAAATACAATACATAGCAACCTCTTAAATGAAGGCGACTAGGTTTTTCCTCAAGTCAATAAAGAGTCAATCATATTAACCCTTGAAAGTTGAATGTTGGGCACTTTGTGATTGAGGTCAATTCATAAAAAAATTGATCAAACTTTGAAATCTTCTCGAATGTCTTTAGTGAAACATCAAACAAGAAAATCAAGCAACGGTAAGTGGTTGAACCATAATTAGTGTTACCCACTTGCCATCTCCCATTATAAAACAATTTACAATTGGCAAGGTTCGAATCTGGGAAACATTCTTGAAAATACAAGGCCATACTTGGTTAGCACCTTGTCATAGGCGCCTTACTTTGTGAATGCTTAAACACCATGAGCAGGGAAGGTATATTTTAGTATTGAGTCGATCTCAAATTATCATGCACAACATTCCAATTGTTTAATTGGCTCTTCTTTGGTGAAGGTGAAAAAATCAAGTGCATTTGAGAATTGATATTGAATCAAAAGAATAAGCAATTCTTGAATTTATTTCCAAGATGTTTTGGATTTTGAGTTTCTTGGATTTTTGGGAGGTGGGAAGCATGAACTAAGTTCAACCAACCCCCCATTCTTTATTAAAACCCCATTTATATTTTTAAAAAAATCTATCACCAAGTTTTAAAGTTTAAAAAACAAAAACAATTGCCAACAAAAATATGTAGTCATGTAATTTTATTTTTAAAATTGTGATTTCTTTTAGTGTTTAAGAAAATTTCAACATATGATCAATCATCATTAGTGAAAAGAGAAATGAGATTTAGGAACCAAATTGAAGACCAAATTGAAATTCTATAATTATTGCAATTATCTCATAGCAACTAAATGAATAATGGATGTACACATTCTTTGAAATTCTAAATAACCACCCAACATTGGTATGATTGCATCAAGACAACATCGTAGGTAAATTCAAACTAAACATCAATATTGAACGGGCAATTAACTTTTAATGTATCAATGAAGAAAGGTTAATAATATATAATCTTTGGAGAATTATTGATCCAAATGAAGATAAAAGTAAATGATTCACATTCACTTCAATTACCAAATAAACACAAGTAAATTATTTACCATTTATCCTATGAATGTAAGTGCATTCAAATTATATATGGGTAATGTTCAAGTAAAATCATAATATGCACAATATGTGTAAATCATGGCACATTGACAAATCTAATTTAAGATGATTGGTTGTCTAGCTAACATACCAAACACACGTCACATATAAAAACATCCATAAGTGAAAAATGAATGTAGATTTCTTATAGTAGCCAATTTGTCACATTTGTCCATACATCCATAATAACAAATGGTAGCAAATTTTCAAGAAAATAACAATCTTGATTGAAATTGTAGATGCAAACAGTAAAAATTCAATGGTAAACTCAAAAAGATACATTAGGCAATACCATAATTCAAACAAGTTCATCATGATCAAATATCCCCTATAAATGGTTTGAAAATGCATATAAGTTATAGGATAATATTACCATATATATGATGAAAATTTTACCTATTCTTTGAGTACAAGGAAAACTTCAAATATAAACAAGCAATGAAGGAGAATTAAAATGGTAATTAAGAATCTCTCAATTGGGTGAAGAAAATATTTATCTTATTATTTATCTATATGTACATTTAAATGAAATATTTACTTGCCCAACATTGGGTTGCATTTCACATTAGTCAATAAACCCATGAATTAGTCATTAGGAACAAATAATTGTATGCAAATGCATTTATATTTCATGAAGCAATATGACTCAACCACATAATGGAAGTGATGACAATGTGTTAGTACATTTTTCTCAATTGCCTCAAAAGCTTACAAGTTTGTCTAATTTGGATGGTGATTATAACCATAATTATGGGTTGGGCTTTTGTTCCACTTGATTTGAAGGTGAAATACAAAGTTTTGTTATAAAACATAAAATTTCAATGAAAATTAGCCATGCAAGTTGGTATATGTCTTTGGAATTCATTGTTTGATAATTCAATTGTTATTTTGTGCTATGTACATTTGACATACATTTGCATGACTTCTCATATATGAATTGATGCACTTTTAGGTTGTCAAGTGATAGTAATGATAAAATCATGATTCAATAGCAATGGAATTATGCAAACCTAGGGCATGCTCCCTAGTTCCTTGTACGTAAAATTGGGTGCAAAGAGTTTTAAACATAAACAAAAAGAAATGACATGGAATGAGCATAGTTGTCCATGTGGTTTTATTTATATTTGATGTTTCTATTCATGGGTGAATTTTTTTATTAGCATCAATTTTCACATATTACATCCCCTTTCTAACATGCCTAAAGTATTTTAACATTTCATATGTAAATAGAAAAAATATATTATTTGATGCATTTTGACCTTTAAAAAGTGTAAAAAGGTCAAAATGCATCAAATAATTGATCTTTTATTTGCCAATCCATTTTAAAAAAAAACATATTATGCATACATGTACAAGTTTTTAAAAATTTGAGAAAATGATTATTTTGAAATATATTTGTGAATTTCTGAAACTTACATTCCTATCAAAATTTTAAGAAATTATCTTTAATTTTAAATGTGGCATTATTAGCCGAAGAAAAAAGAAGCCAAATTTACACCCAAGGCTTTTATCTAAAATAATGAAATATTATAATTGTGTCTAGAAATAATCCAAAACTAATTATAATATAAACTACCTTAAAGACTACAAACTTGTAATTATCAATTTTTATGACTTCAAGACCTATTTCACTACAATTGGGTGTTTCCCTTCTTCATTTAATTGCAAGGCACCATAGTATTGTGATTTTTTAATAAAAAACTAAATTGAAAAACATCATGCAAAATGTAAACACAATCCAAACTTTCATGTAGTTCAAATGAAAAATGAATTTATAATTGTTTTTTCACCTTTTCACCTTGCCCAAGAAAAGATTGAAAACATTATTTTTTCATAGATATACTAGTAGCATGCACTTTGGCTCCCAAGATATTGAACCAAAACCAAAAAAATATGTATATTTTTAATCAAAATGATTTTATGTAGGATGTTAAAGGAAAATTTGTTAAATCGTTATTATTATTTTACTTGTGACATTTCAATATTTTTTCAATATTAGTAGGTGGTTGTAGCAATGGTTAAAAAACCATTACATCCATTGTTTTAAGAAGTAGTTGAATTGCTTTGACTATTTTAATTAATGTCGTAGAAAAATCAATTTAGTGGAGTTAGGTGGTCAAAATTTAGCCATTAAAATAGAATCTTGGTTGGATTGGCAAGATTTTAAAGTTGTTATGATTAGTGTGGTTGCCACTTTTGTTGGAGGTAGGTAAGGTTACCTCAAACTACTGAATCGACTATTTTTTAATGTTGAAAGATGAGCGAGCTCAAAGGAGAAGGTGTGAAGGCCTAGAATGAAGTAGTCTATTGTAGTAGAAAATCAAGGCGTGAATTTGAATGTGTATGTGTCATTCCAATAGTTTGGATTACACTTTTTTGTGTATTATAACAATTCATTGGCATTTGAATAAAACATGTGTCCCCGCTACTAAAGTCTATGTGTTCATATGTTTTTCCCATTACAATAGTATTTTAGAGCTCAATTATGGGTTTAAAGTTAGTTGATGGAGGGTGGATCACCATCTCCAATTTGGAGGTATTCCCAATTTAATAATATTACTTAAGACCCTATTATTGGAGTTATTATTAAGGACTTCTTGAATATTTTTATTCTTAAGATTTCATTGGTAATAGTTCAAATCACCATGGGGTCTTTTGCACTATAATCTTTAATAGGTAGCTTAGTACCTAATGCAAGTCATGTTTGGTTTAGTTTGCTAACTTGGTAGGATTGATTTCGTAATCCTTGCCAAGGTGGTATATGTTGCTAGATTTTTTGCTAAGGATTACAATAGTTTTTTATTAGGGGCATAACTTGGTCATAGTAGATTGAAATTGAATATTAATTATTCAAGGAGGTTTCTACTTATGTTACTTAATTATTGTAAAACATGTTCCTTTGAAATTTAGATCCCTATTATTTTGTTCCCTTATTTCATTTTTTAGTGGTCCTACAATTACTTGAATACTTTGACATGAGGTTTTTTGGTCAATAGGCCATAATTTGATGCATAGTTTTTTGCATGTGAACCTTTATCATGTGGCCTACCTACTTATACCTTTATTTTGTCAAGTTTGGTTATGCAATAGGTTGACTTTCTATTTTTCACCCAAGTATTTTGTCATATTGAGTCCTTAGAAAGAATTGTTTTCTAAGGTTTAAGGTGCAAAAAATGTACAAAGGTTCAAAGGTGTGTATGACAAGGGGAATTAATAATATTGTGATTTTGTTTAGATTGTTGGACACACACAACCCTTTTAGGAGCCTCCAATACATCATTCTAGTTGGAAAATCATGAAATGTTTGTTATATATATATCGTAATACATCTTGTTAAGGAAGGAGGTCACCAATAATAAAAGATATGCCAATGAAGCAAATATCAATAATGTCCTTTTTCTATAAGAGATTGAAATGCTTTTGGTACCAAAATACCCATAAAATATTCTTTTTTTTTGTGAGATATTTAAATTGGGATTTAAATTATAGGTTGTAAAGACATGCCAAAATGTTTTTAGTGTACTTGGAGGGCATGTTACTTGCCAAATTATTTTTCTCATGTTATTTGAATAGGTGTTCCATTTTCAAAATGTAACCCCTTATCAAATTTTCCTCTTTTTTATGTGACATGCAATGAATATCATGAAGAAAAATAAATTAAAATAGGTCCTTATGTTTGTTGAAATTTTCAACCACAAGCTTTATTGGAATTAGGCTTGTGTGAAGTGGACTCAATTATAGGCCCTTATTATAGTAAAAAATGTGGCCACAAGTTTTATCGTACACTTATAAAACATAGTGGAGAACTTTGCAAGGTTTTAAAAGCTTAATGGCAAACCTTATGAAATCATGGTGAATATTAGGTATACAATCTTACATGGTGTCAAATTACATGTAAGATTGTATACCTAATATTCATGGTGACACAAACCATCTATCATGCATAATTGATTATTAAGGGCATGGTTGTATCCAATGTCCAATTCTTTTAAATTGTTGGTCAAAACTTGAATGAAATAATCATTGAGTCTAATGAGTATTATAGCCATGAATCCAAAATTCAGTGTAAGAATTAGTTCCATCCCTATTTTCTTTTTTTCATCACATACACATGAAAGCTTTCTTTTGCACATGATTTTTTTCGCAACAAAAAATAATAATAATTTATGTGCAAGCATGGAGGCAAATGAACATGGAGTGGGAGAACATAATTTTTTTTGTGGCATTTCATTGAGGGGTTTAGAAAGCTTTGATTGGTAGCAACCATGGAAGAAGAATGTGGAGTGTGGAGCATGGAGGAAGAATGTCTTGTAAAAGATATAATAAATAACATTCAAGAAGTAAAAATGGTTTTTCTCAATTTGAAGGATGTCCATTGTGGAAAATTTATTTAGGTCTAAGAGGTTCACAATCTTTCCAAAGGTTAACACAATTGTTCCAAAATGAACATCCTTCAAACTCAATATTTGCATTAGATCTAATTCATGAATCCTAAATGTGACTTGTCCCAACCATCTTGTAATTGAACTCACAAATGCATTCTTGCCTCTTCTCATGGATGCCTTGTGAGAATACACATCTTGCCATGCTTGCCCATCATTATCTTTGTTTTGGGGTCTTCATCAAGTAAGCAAAATATGATTTAAGGTTATAGGCAAAAACATGCCTTGGAATGCATTGGAAATTGGTTGAAAAGATCATAGATCATACTTGCATACCATTGCATTGCCAAATGGTTTTTTCAAAAGTGTTTTGAATTTGAAGTATATTGCTTGAATTCATGCTTACAACGTGAAAGACATTGGCTCTGTAAGGTACATTTGAATTCAATTAAAACCTTGTTTGAGGATGTAGAATACTTGGCACCTTTGATGTTAAAAAATTTGGGTTTATAGGATACATGTGAGTTGAATTAAAACTTTTTTCAAAGTTGTAACATACTAGGCACCTTTGATGCAAAAAAATTCAGGTCTGTAGGTTACATTTGAATTGAATTAAAACCTTATCTGGGGCTATAAAATATTTGGCACCTTTGGGTTTGTAAGGTACATTTGAATTCATATGGAACCTCTTTTAAGCATGTAACACAATTAATACCTTTGATGTTCAATTTATGGGTCTATGTGTAATTCTTGAATTTGTGTGGAACCAATTTAAAGTGCCTAATTTATTTGGCACCTAGGTTTAACCATTTCAATTCTATTGTGATCATTAAGGTATATCCTATTAAATTTGAAACCTATTTCAACCATTTTAGCTATGTATGGACCATTTGAGAATTATTGTAGCTTGATCTTGGTATGCTTGGACCATTTGAGGATTGTTTCAAGGTTTTGAACTTTATTATGATGTCCTTAGTTTAATTGAAGGTTGTTTCAATTGCTACAAGTCTATTTCCATTTAGTTCTGGTCTATAAATTCTAATTGAGGGCTTTAAACCCTTATAAAATCTTGTTTCAAGCTTTGGAGGTCTAATTTCACGTATTTTAATTTGTAAATCTATTTTGAAATTGAAATAGATGGATTTGAAAAAAATCGTTTTTTTCCCAAAAACTTCATTTCTTGTGATTAGTTGTTTCAATGTGACCATGTTGGAACAAAAAAAAAATCCAATTGGAAAATTTTGGTTTTTTCCCCAAAAACTTCATTTCTTGTTATTAGTTGTGATGGTATGACTACGTTGGAACAAGAAAAATGCAATTGGATTTTTTTGCCTTCTTCCCCAAAAACTTTATCTTTTGTGATTGGTTTTGACAATGTGATTATGTTGGAATTGAAACATATGTAATTGGATTTTTTTTGGTTTTTTCCCTGAAAACTTATCTTTTGCAACTTGTTGTGAAATAATGTGACTATGTATGTTGAAATTAAAACAAATGCACTTGGAATTTTTTTGTTTTTGTCCTATAAACTTTAATTCTTATGGCCAATTTATGATCATTTGTGAATATGTTGAATTTTAAAATGCTATGCATTCATGTTGAGAGAATGTTTGTGTGAGGTTTATTTGTGTAGGCATGGCAAGTGATCATGGAGAATCTCTTGTGGTTTTATAAGCATGTAGGCTTGACTTGGATGAAGAGGATGAAGTGTTTTTAATCAACCACCAAAAAATGTCCCAAGGAAGGAAAAAAGTTGTGGATCATTGTAAAATTACTCCATTTGAGCCCCATGATGGTAAGTTACCATCTTGATATTTTTCAAAATACTCAAAAGCCAAGAATCAAGTGATGCAACTTATACCTAGCCTTGTGTGGAAAGTAGTATATGTAGATGGCATGGCAACTTGTCTTCATAGTCCTTTTTAAGAGGACATTTTGAAGGATCAACTTGAGAATGTTTTGAAAGAGTTTAAAATTAAAAATCCAATGATGAAAGGAGTGAGAAAGAAATGTTGTAGAGTGAAAAGGTCCTAGCATAATTGAAGGCAATAGATGGACATGTCACTTAAAATGTTTTCAAAAGACAAAAATGTTTGATTGATGAGACATCTACCCCACATATAATACTAGGTCCCATACATATAGTATTTATGAATTTAAAGATGAATTAACATTTATTCCATCATTTAGTTTGGGCCTTGATTTGGCATGCACTATAAGTGGTAAAACATAGATGAAGACAAAAATGTTGCAATCACAATTTAACATTTTTATCACTATGGCACGAGAAATGGTGATCAACAATGCAAATCAAAGAGTTTTAGTCAAAGCAAATATGAAAGTTAACATATAATGGTTAATATCTGACACAATCCTGTATATTGGAAAAAGAACACTAGTTCCAACTCCAAATGATGGAAGTGGACAATCATATTTCCCTACTACAACACTTGGAATATACCAACCTAAGCTCCATAATGTACTCATGCAATAAACCCATTACATCTACACATGTGGTAAGTTTACTAAGATGAGACGGTGTTTTGTAATGTGGTGAAATTTGCAATGGATTTATTTGTGTTCTGTAAGGTGGTGATTTGTAATGGATTCACTCGAATATGCCATAGGTGAGAACCGGAATTCGATGTCAATTTATCCAAGGTTATAATGCAATAGTGTACTTTACAATATTTTAGGTTGCATTTATGTGTTACGATATGATGTTAGTTGCAATTTACATATTACAGTGTCGAAAAGTGCTAAGAAAGGTTTCAGCAATTTGGGTGCCATCTGTTGCATGAGTGTGATCTAGCTAATTCTAACCAAAGCTTGTCTTTCATGAATCCAGTGTTTCATATATGGATTACCTCATGCTTTGCTTTGCACAAGGGTTACCAATCCATTTTCTTTGTCCAAGATGACAGAACTGAAGAAACTTTCTTGGTGTACAAACTGGAGAGTATATGCAGTTTTGAACTTTGAACCATCAGCAACATATTGGACCCACTAGTTACTGCAGTTTTGTTCAAGTTATGTACATCAACCAAGTTTGAAAGTGAAATGTAAAACAATTTCAAAAGCTATAATGGAAATAGGCAATGAGCATGGTGGTGGCATTTGCAAGCAACTCCCATTAGATGGTATTTCTGGACAGGGTGTGTTTTATACAGTCAACTACCATTTGATGTATCTCTGATCAGTGCAAAATTCACAACATTTTGAGACATAGTTCAAAAGCAGCAAGTTCCATTCAAAACCCTTCAAAAACTTAGTAAACCTATTACAACACTAGAGTTTTCCGTAAAGTCAGGAAAACACGGCACCACTACCCTGAGTTTGGTCCAAAACCGAGTGAGATTTTTTTAAAAAACCTGCAAAAAAGTGTACTAGCATTCAAGGGAGGGAGTCAAACTCAGAAGTGCACCACTTTTTGTGCCAAACTGAGTTTCATCCGGTTTTGACCCCGTTTTTCCTTTTTCCTTGAGCGCCTCCACTGCTGCTACATATATTTTCACTACTTCTACATGTACAAGTACTATAATTACCTCACCTCGAACCTTGTGCATTAAATGCTGAGTTTCAGCATTTCATACCCAGATTTAATAAAATTTCCTTACTGTGCGCACCTCACCCAAAGAGGGGGATAGTGAGTGAAAAGAGGCCCAAAGACAGGATGAAGACAGTTTTCCTTTTCATTTAAAGGAAAACTCTACCGTGACAGCATCCAAAAGAAGCTGGTGCACGAAACCCTAACTTGAGAGGCCTTAGTCAATGTTCACCACTCGTACCTCTCGCTCTGGTTGCTGGGTCTTTGGGACTGTCACTGTGAGCACACCATTCTCCACTTTGGCGTTCACTGATTCGACATTGGCGTTGTGAGGCA